>ERZ1673743.401-NODE-401-length-67699-cov-10.311735_pt1 | contig 67699 bp, 68 predicted proteins | sample MGYA00580197_ERZ1673743 | MGnify/ENA primary metagenome ERZ1673743 (study PRJEB41218, sample SAMN15661795) | gut metagenome | host: Homo sapiens | place: Canada: London | collected 2015-08-20/2019-03-30 | study: EMG produced TPA metagenomics assembly of...
CAAATGTAACAGTTACATGTGTACCAAAAACTGGAACAACAGCAAAATATACAAGCATCAAAAACAAACTAGAAAATGATGCAACAGTTGTAAAAGCAAAAGAAACATTAAATGGAACATTAATGGTAACACTAGATAAGGTAGCAACAGAAAGTGTTACAGATGAATATACATGTAAATTAGAATTCAATGCTGTAGAAAGAGATACACTAGGAAGTAATATACCAACACCAATATCATTTGAAAGTGATAGTTGGTCTACAATAGCAGCAAATGTAAAATCAGGAAATACAAGTAAATATAATGTAGGAGATACAAAAGAAGTAGACTTAGGTTCTCTTGGAAAACATATGGTGCGTATATCAAATATGAGTGAATGTACAACAGAAACAAGTGAAACAGCATGTGGATTTGTAGTGGAATTTGCTGATATAATCACAAAACAAAAATTCAATAGCACAGAAAAAAATGTAGGTGGATGGAAAGATTCAGAATTACGTACATATGTAAATGGAACAATATATAATGCCCTTCCAAGTGAATTACAAAATGTAATATCTTCAACAAAAGTAATATCAGGCCATGGAAAAACATCAGGAGAAACAAACTTTGAAACTCAAGACAAATTATATTTGTTAAGTGCACACGAAGTATATGAAAATGGAAAAAGTAATCTAATAAGTGAATCAAGGGAAGATGCAGCATATAGTAATACAAAACAATTAGATTATTATAAAAATCAAGGTGTAACAACAAACAATTATGCAGGAGCAAAAAAACAATATAATGGAAGTAATTCAGATTGGTGGTTACGTTCGGCTACTGCGCGCAATACCGCCTCCTTCCTTTGTGTCTGGTATGATGGCAATTGGGGCGGCAACACTGCGATTTCCTCTTATGGGGTTTCTCCAGCTTTCCGAATTGCATAATAAAATAATTTTATATTTTAAACTTGTGAATTTTCACAAGTTTTTTTCATAAACAAATGTTGTTTAAAATACGTACATTTGATACAATTAAATTGGTGATAAATCTATGAAAGATAAACGTGTTGTATTTATGGGAACTCCTGATTTTTCAGTTCCTGTATTAGAAAAATTAATTGAAAACACTAATGTAGTATTAGTTGTAACAAAAAAAGATGCTTATGTTGGAAGAAAAAAAGTATTAACAGAATCTCCTGTTGCTATATGTGCTCATGAACATAATATAGAAGTTTATAAACCTAATAAACTAAAAGAAGACTATGAATATATTCTAAATAAAAAACCAGATATTATTATTACATGTGCTTATGGTTCAATTGTTCCAAAAGTAGTTCTTGATTATCCAAGTTATGGATGTATAAATGTTCATGCATCTTTATTACCTAAATATAGAGGAGCAAGTCCAATAGTTGCAAGTATTTTAAACGGTGAAAAAGAAACAGGAATTACCATTATGTATATGGATGAAGGTATTGATACTGGAAATATTATTATGTCTAGAAGTATAGAAATTGAAGATAATGATAATTCTTTAAGTCTCTCTAATAAACTAAGTCTTCTTGGAGCGAATCTATTAATCGATACTTTACCTAAAATCTTTGAAGGTGAAAATTTTGATATTCCTCAAGATAATGAAGAAGCAACATATGTTGGGATGTTAAAAAGAGAAGATGAACATATTGATTTTAATAACACAGTTGAAAACATTAAAAATCAAGTACGAGCTTTTTCTCCTGAACCTTATGCATTTATAATTATTGATGATACTGAATATAAGATAAGTGAAGTTGAAATAAAAAAATGTGATGTATCTAAAATAGGTATTATTGTTGAAGTTAATAAAGACTCTTTTGGTATTACTGCTAAAGATGGTATTGTTTATATAAAAAGAATAAAACCATCCGGTAAAAAAGAAATGAGTGTAAAAGATTTCTTTAATGGTTTTGATAAAACAAGTTTATTAAATAAAAAGGTTGATTAATATGAAAAAAAATAAAAAAAACAATAATGAAGAGAAAATGGAAAACTTCTTAGACGTTTTAATAAGAAATTATAAAACAGTTCCTGGAGTAAAAATAGTTTTAAAATTAGCCTTATATTTTATTTTTATAATTATATTTGTTATAGTAATTTCAATTTCTAATTATAGTAAAAAAGATAATAATAATACTTTAACAACAACTACTACTGAGACTATTAGCAAAAATTATTATGATATTATTAATAGCCTTTCTTTATTAAAAAAAGAAATTGTTATAATTGGTGATATTAAATTAAATTTAGATATTGATGAAACTATAAGTGGTTATAAAGAACAAAGTTCTGATATAAAAAAAGTAATTATAAAAGATAATAAAATATATGAAATAAATAATGAAATTGAAACTTTAAGTGATTTAATAGATGATGCAAGTTATTTAAATCCAACTGAATTAATAAAATATTTATTAAATAATAAATCTATAAAAACAACTGAAAATAATAATAATATTTATAAATATAATGATTTAACAGTTTATGTAGAAAATGAAAAAATTACTAAAGTTGTTTTTAATAATGGATACGAAATAAATTATAATTAATGGAGACTAACTATGAAAATATTTGTAAATATACTTACGATTATACGTTTGATTGCTACTTTTGTTTTACCTATAATATGGAAATCTTTTTCCCCTTTATGGATACTTATATTTGTAATATGTATTTTATTAACTGATTTTTTAGATGGTTTTTTAGCAAGAAAGTTTAAAGTATCAACTTTATTTGGAAGTATATTAGACTGTTTTGCTGATAAACTATTTGGTATTGCTATAATTTTAGTAATTGCTACTTACTATAAATCATTTTACTTAGTTTTAATGATGGAACTTATAATTGCTGGAATTAATATATTCGCAGCATTTAAAGGTGCATACACTAAATCATCATTGCTTGGAAGAGCAAAGATGTGGGTTTTAGGTTTAGCGATTATAATAGATATGATTTCAATATTTAAATATAATTTAATGAATTTTATTCATTTAAATTTTTTAAAAAATTGGTTAAATATATTTGTTACTTATGAAGATATAATTGTTTTATTTGGAGCATCAATCACGGTAGGAGCTCAAATAATGGTTGCCCTTGATTATTTAATTAGAATAGTAAAAGAGATAAAAGCAAACAATAAAAAGATAAAATATGATTTTAAAAGTAATAAAGAACTTATATATGTATTAACTAATACAGATTATTATTTAAATAATAAAGATAAATCTTTATCAAAACATTTTCTTAAGGATAGCTAAAACTATCCTTTTTTTCTACATTTTATTTTCTTTAAATTAATTATAATTAATCTAAAGGTGATTGTATGAAAAATAAAGTTTTATTATTTATAGCTATAAGTTTAACAACAATTGGATTTATAGGTTTAAGTTCGATTCTTATGAGTGAAGCTGCTCAAAATGATTTATATGGAAATGTATATTTTAAAAGTTTATATTTAAATAATAAAGATATTTATAATGATACATATTTAACTTCTAGAAATACTTTTTATATACCTTCAACTAAATTAACATATGAAAATATAATTAATTTTGAATTATTTAATAATGCTTTTAATGATCAAAAAGTGTATTTAAATTGTTTAAGTAAAAATGGAATAATAGAAGTACTAAATAATGATCAAGAATTTATTATTTCAAGCAATAGTTCTATAAAAGAATCTATAATGATTAGATATGATAGCAATATTGAAGATTCAATTGAATGTAAAATAGATGTATTTGAATAGAAATGGCGATAAATTATTTAAGTAAATATTTACTATACAAGAGATATCACGGAGTTCTTGCAAGTCAATTTTACTTCGCCAAGGACACTGGAGGAGGTTCTTCTAGTATTAGCTTCCGTATATTATTAGCGTCATAACCAACAAAAGTGTAAAAACTCTTGCTTAATAAAGTTTTAAATGATATATTATATATGACGTTTAAGTGGGCAGAAAAATCCCACTTTTGTTATTGTTTGGAGGTAATGATGGACACAATTTTAGAAAATATTAGAAAGTTAATTGAACCTGAAATGAAAAAATTAGATATTATTGTTGATAGCATCACTTGGGAAAACATAAACAATCAAAATAATTTATGTATTACTCTTGATAGAAGTATCCCTTTAGATATTGATGCAATAGTAGAAGCAACTAATATAATTAATCCTATATTAGATGAAGCAGATTTAATTAAAGAAGAATATATCTTAGATATATCAAGTAAAGAAAGAGGTTAAAATATGAATGGTAAAGAATTTATTAAAGCATTAAAAAATATCATTGAAGAAAAAAATATTGATGAAGATGTTGTATATGATGCAATGGAACAAGGATTAATAACTGCTTATAAAAAGAATTATAATTCTAAAACTAATGTAAAAGTAGTTATTGATAAAAAAACTGGAGAATTTAAAGTAATGCGTTATTACGTAGTTGTTCCTGAATATATTGAAGGAGACGAAGTAACTGATGAAGAAGGAAATGTAACTTACTTACCTCCAGAGATTAATGAAGACGCTCAACTTCTATTAGAAGAAGCAAAAGAAATGGTTCCAGATATAACAGTTGGAGAAACTATCGAAGAAGAAGTAACTCCACACGATTTTGGACGTGTTGCTGCTCAAGTATGTAAACAAGTTGTTACTCAAAAAATAAGAGAAGCAGAAAGAAACTCAATAATTGCTGAATTTGCTGATAAACAAGATGAATTAGCAGTTGGAATACTAGCAATGGAAGATGCAAGAAACTATTATGTTGATTTAGGAAGAACTAGAGGTATTTTACCAAAATCCGAACTTATTCCTGGAGAAACATTAAAAATGGGTTCGTCCGTAAAAGTATATGTTTCTAAAGTAGAAGCAACTAATAAAGGACCACTTGTATTATGTACAAGAAAACATTATGGATTTGTTAAAAGATTATTTGAATCAGTTATTCCTGAATTACAAGATGGAACATTAGAAATTCATGCTGTAGCTAGAGAAGCCGGTGTTCGTAGTAAAGTTGCTGTATCATCAACTAATGAAAGAATTGATGCGATTGGAACATGTATTGGTGAACGTGGTTCAAGAATTGCAAGTATTTTATCTGAACTTAATGGTGAAAAAGTTGATTTAGTACTATGGAGTGAAGATGATGCTGAATTCGTTAAAAATGCATTAAGTCCAGCTAAAGATGTAATCGTAAGTATCATTGATGATGAAAAAGAAAGAATTGCTCTTGCAATCGTTAATGATGAAAACTTAAGTCTTGCAATCGGTAAAAAAGGTGTTAATATCCGTTTAGCTAGTAAATTAACTAAATATAAAATCAATGTTAAAACATTTGCTCAAGTTCAAGAAGAAGGAAATAAATAATGAAAAAAATACCAATGCGTATGTGTGTTGTAACTAGAGAAAGATATCCCAAAATGGAACTTTTAAGAATAGTTAAAACAAGTGATGGTATAGTAGTTGATAAAACTGGAAAAGTAAATGGGCATGGATGTTATATAAAACGAGATATTGAGGTATTAAATAAAGCACGTAAGAATAAAATATTAAATAGAATATTCGAATGTGATATAGATGAAAGTATCTACGAAGAAATTGAAAAAAATATAGATTAGAAAAAGAGGTGGATGAATATGATGAGTGTTCAAGATTATGCAGAAGAGATGAACTTTACAGTTCAAGATGTATTAAATAAATGTAAAGAATTAGGAATAAAAATTAATTCTAAAGATGATATGTTAGATGATGAAGCAATCATTATGTTGGATAATTGTATGAATCTAATTGATTCAGATACAGAACTTGATTTTGATGAAGCCGATACTCTTGATGAAGTAATTGATGATATTATGGATTATGATAATATAAAATCAATTAATAACTCACATACTGTATCTAAAGAAAAAGTAAAAAAACAAAAAGACAAAGAAGCATCAAATAAAGATTATGCTAAAATGAAAAAAGAAATGTATAAGAATAAAGAAAAATTAACTAGTAATACAAGTTCTAGTGATGATTCAATTGTATTATATAAAGAAAATATGACAGTTGGTGATTTAGCTAATGTTTTAGGTGTAAGTGGTTCAGAACTAGTGGCTAAACTTATTAGTCTAGGTCTTCTTTTAAGTCTTACTCAAACAATAGATTTTGATACAGCATTAATAGTTGCATCAGAATATAATAAAACATTAAAGAAAGAAGAAACTCAAGATATCATTAATTTTGAAAATTATGAAATTATTGAAGATGAGGCTAATTTAGTTAAACGTCCTCCAGTAATAACTATTATGGGACATGTTGACCATGGTAAAACAACTTTGCTAGATTACATAAGAAACTCACATGTAGTAGATGGAGAAGCTGGTGGAATTACTCAAGCAATTGGTGCTTATCAAATAGATTATAATGGAGAAAAGTTAACATTTATCGATACTCCAGGACATGCTGCATTTACTGAAATGCGTGCAAGAGGAGCAAGTGTAACTGACATCGTTATTATTATTGTATCAGCTGAAGATGGTGTAATGCCTCAAACTAAAGAAGCAATTGATCATGCTTTAGCTGCAAATGTTCCAATTGTTGTTGCTGTTAATAAGATTGATAGACCAAATGCCAATCCAGATAAAGTTATGACTGAGATGGCTGAAATAAACATAACTCCAGAAGAATGGGGTGGAGAATATCCATTTGTTAAAATCAGCGCTAAAACTGGTGAAGGTGTTGATAAACTTCTAGAAACAATTCTTGCTATTGCTGAAGTAAATGAATTAAAAGCTAATCCAAATAGATATGCAAGTGGTACAGTAATTGAATCAAGAATTGATAAAAATCTAGGTGGAGTTGCTACAATTCTAATTCAAAACGGTACTTTACGTTTAGGTGATCCAATCGTTGTTGGTACAACTCATGGACGTGTTAGAACACTAAAAAATGATTTAGGAAAAGATATAATTGATGCTGGTCCATCAACACCAGTTGAAATAACAGGTCTTTCTGATAATCCAAGTGCTGGAGATAAATTCATGGCATTTGAATCAGAAAAACAAGCAAGAGATATAGCTGAAAAGAGAAGAATTCAAGCTAAAGAACAAACGGCAAAACCAAAAACTTTAACATTAGAAGAATTATTTGCTAATATTCAATCTGGTATAAAAGAGATAAATGTAGTATTAAAATGTGATGTTAGAGGTTCAGAAGAAGCAGTTAAAAATTCATTAGAGAAAATTGAAGTTGAAGGCGTTAAAGTAAAAGTAATCAGAAGTGGAATTGGAACTATTACTGAAAGCGATATTATCTTAGCTCAAGCAAGTAATGCTATTGTTATTGGATTTAATGTAGTACCAAGCAACAAGACTCGTGAAGTTGCTAAAGAATACAGTGTTGATATGCGCCTTTATACAATTATATATAAATTAGTTGAAGATATGGAAGCAGCAATGAAAGGTATGTTAGATCCTGAATATGAAGAAGTAACTACTGGTTCTGCTGAAGTAAGACAATTGTTTAAATTCTCTAAAGTTGGAACAATAGCTGGTTCTTATGTAACTAGTGGAGTTATTAAAAATGGTAGCAATGTTCGTGTAATCAGAGATGGTGTAATTATCTATGATGGTAAAGTATCAAGTGTTCAAAGAGGAAAAGATTCTGTTAAAGAAGTTAAAAACGGCTTTGAATGTGGTATAACAATTGAAGGTTATAATGATATAAAAGAAGGAGACGTTTTTGAAACATATGAAAACGTTGAAGTAAAAAGAGGATAAAAATGAATCAAATTAAAGTAAAAAAAATAGGAGCTCATATAGCAAATGAATTAAGTAGTATTTGTTTGCTTGAAGCTCATGATTCTATTTTAAAAAATATTAATATTACTGGCTGTGATGTAACAAGTGATTTATCATTTGCATATGTTTATTTCACAACTCACTTGGATAAAGATCCAAAAGAAATAGAGAATGAACTTAATGATGATACAGCAGGTTATTTAAGAACGAAACTTGCAAACACAATTGAAATAAGACATACACCAAAATTAATATTCAAATATGACAATTCAATTGAATATGGTATGAATATTGAACATATCATAAAAGAAATACATGAAAAGGATAGTGAATAATAAACTATTCTTTTTTTATGTTATAATAAAGTTCCAATTTTTGTAACTTTTTGGCAGTTTAAATCGTTATTATAGTAGAAAGGCTACATTATGAAAAAAGTTTTATTTATAATAATAATTGTTTTAATTTTATTGTTATCCACCAGAGATAATCATCATAAATATATTATTAGTAATACAATTGATAGAAATCGATTAGAAACAGGTGAACCACTTTTGGAAAAATTAAGCAAAAGACCAACTATTATTGATGAAGTAAAATCAATTCTTTATAAATATCCTAGTTTAGAGAAAAATATAAAAAACGCTTTTATAAAGGTTCCAAGTGATGAAGGATTTATTCCCCAAGGGATAGAAATAGTAAACTCCTATATTTTTATAACTGGTTATTTTGAAGAAAATAGAAATTCACTTTGTTACATACTAGATGAAAGTGGAAAAATCATAAATAAAGTTGAATTTGATATGAATTCTCATGTTGGAGGTATAAGTTATGATAAGAACACCAATTTAATATTTGTACCAGGAGAAGATGATTTGCTTCTTGCCTATAATGTTTTTGATTTTTTTACTAAGAATAAAGTTAACTATATTCATAAATTTGAATATTTAGGAAGTGATCTAATTCACTATAAAAATAAAGATAAAAAGGAAATAGCTTATTTAACTGTAGATGATGGTTATTTATATATCGGATCATTTAACAAAAATAGCCCATGTTTAATAAAAAAATATTTAATTGAAAGTCAAGTATCCAAGATAAAATTCACATATATAGAAAGTTTTTCAGTAAATGAAAAAATTCAAGGTATTGATTTTATAAACAAAGATAATAAAAAATATATGATATTAAGTAGTTCTTTTGGTCGTATATTTTCATCTAACTTATATGTTTACTTATATGAAGAGGGAAAAAGTACTTATGAAAACTATTTAAAAAAATATACTTTACCACCAATGCTTGAACAAATAAGTTATTATAATAATTCTTTATATTTACTTTTTGAATCAAACGCTTATAAATATAGTAATGCCTTAGATAAAATAAATTATATTATTGAAATAAGTACAGATAATTTAATAGAAGATTAAAATTTATGGATTTTAATACTCTTTAAGTTTATAATACTCTTAGGAGAGTTTTTTATGAACGGAATACTTATTGTTAATAAAAGTGAAGGTTTTACAAGTAGAGATGTTGTAAACAAATTAAGTAAAATTTTTAATACTAAAAAAATTGGACATACAGGAACACTTGATCCAATAGCTAAAGGTGTTTTAGTTGTAGTAATCGGTAAATATACTAAGTTATGTGAAGACTTAACTCAAACCTATAAAGAATATATTGCTACATTTAAACTTGGTATTTTAACAGATACTTTAGATATAGCAGGGAAAATACTTGATGAAAAAGATGTAACTGTAACTGAAGAAGAAATAAGAAATGTAATAGCAAGTTATAAATGTGTTTATGACCAAGAGGTACCAATTTATTCATCAGTTAAAATAAATGGAAGAAAGTTATATGAATATGCAAGAAATGGAGAAAATGTAGTTTTACCTAAAAGAAAAGTTGACATTAAAAATATTGAAGTAATAGATATAAATAAAGATATAGTTAAAATAAAGTGTTTAGTTTCTAAGGGAACTTATATTAGAAGTTTAATTAGAGATATTGGTTCATCATTAAATACTTTTGCTACAATGACTGATTTAATACGTATCAAACAAGGTATATTTGATATAAGGGATTCTTATACACTTGAAGATATTGAAAATGGTAACTATAAACTTATAGATATTGAAGATGTAATGGATATATGTGTAATTGAAAATGATACTTATTTAAAAGATGTTACTAATGGTGTAAAGTTAAAATTGGATATAGAAAATAAATATATTTTATTTAAACATGAAGGAAACAATATTGCTTTATATAAAAAGGATAATGACTATTTTAGAATGTATATACATTTTTAAATAATTTAAGAACCTATTTATCACTCAATCATAAAATATAGTGAGTATATATGAAAGGGTGAAAATTTTATGAATAATACTGAAAACTGCTGTGGAACTAATAATAGTATTGCTGATATCCTAAAAGTAATCCTTATCTTACAACAAAATGCTTGTCCAGAATCATGCTTAGATTCATGTGATAGACCTATGTTAGGTGGAGGACCAAATTGCTTAATTTGCAATACTAGACCAGTAATGTTATATACTTGCTGTGGAAACGGAACTCCTTGGAGTATGCCAGTTAGCAAAGATTTAACTACTGTATGTAGTAATCCTCAAGTAAACAACTGTAGTTATGAATGTTCTAACGTATTTAGAGTAGAAAAATTAGATGGTAATACGGCAACATTTAGAGTATTAATACAAAATCCAGAAGAAAGCTGCTGTAATTCTCAACCATACTTAGCAACAAATAGTTTCTTCACAATGGATTTATCTTGCTGCTGCGTTATTCGTTGTCTAAATGACACTTATGTAGACTGCGTGTAAAAACGCAGTTTTATTTTGGTTTAAAAAAATTATATTTTTTAGGCTCTAATTTTGTCGACATTTGTCGGATTTATTGACAAGAGAAATTAAGTATATATAATACAAACTCGAGAAGCAGGGTAAGATGCTTATCATTTCCAAACTAGAGGCTAAATTATTCGGGGTTTTGGTTTAAGAAGTATAGAAGGAAGTGATACGTTTGAAGAAAGATAATCAAATAAGATTACTTTACTTAATCGTTTTTATATTGTTAGTAATAATTTTAAAATTATTATAGCAACAAAAAAGCATCTTTATTCTACTGAATAAGGATGCATGCTACAATGGTGGTAAGCATCAGCCTCAAAAGAAAACTTTTGCTTCTCACTAAATAAAATATAACATTTTTTAAAATAAATTACAATGATAATATAAAATAAAACTTTACACATACTAAAAGTAGAATATTTACTATACAACAAATAAATTGTATAATTTAAGTATAATAAGTGTGCAAAAAAGAATGGTGTGTGTAATTTATGAAAAAGAAAAGTGCAATAATAATTGCAATTATTTTGATGTCTATAGGTTTTGCATCAATCTCAACAACTCTAATTTTAAATGGGGCTGCTAACGTAAGTGAAAACAATGAAGATTTTTCAGTAATCTTCACAGCTGCAAGTATAGATGGGAATGACGTATATTCAACAGCAGTAGATGATACAAAGAAAACAATAACTTTTGAAACATCAGAATTAAAAACACTTAATCAAACAAGTATACTAACATATGAAGTAACAAATAATTCAAGTAACTATGATGCAAATGTAACTATAACATGTGTACCAAAGGAAGGTACAACAGCAAAATATACAAGTATCAAAAACAAACTAGAAAATGATGCAACAGTTGTAAAAGCAAAAACATCAGTAAATGGAACGTTGACAATAACATTAAACAAGACTGCAACAGAAGAAGTAAGTGAAGAGTATACATGCAAATTAGAATTTAATGCAGTAGAAAGAACAGAAATTGCTGTAAGTGGAACAAACTTATATAACTTAATAAAAAATAATGCTGATACTAAAACTATAATAGATTATAAAGTACGTTCAGGAGCAAGCGGAACAAATGGAATCTATACAACAACAGCAACAGAAGGTAATGTACCAGTATACTACTATAGAGGAGATGCCGATAAAGTAAATAACAATATAATATTTAATAATATGTGTTGGAAGATAATAAGAACAACTGAAAACAATGGAATAAAACTAATATATAATGGAATACCAACAGCTGGAAAATGTGAAACTCAAACAGGAGATGCAACTCAAATAGGACTAAGTGCGTTTAATACAACTTATAATGATAATGCATATGTAGGATATATGTATGGAACACCAGGTTCAACAACATATGCTGAAACACATGCTAATACCAATGAATCAACAATAAAGAAATATATAGATAATTGGTATAAAGTCAATTTTGATGAAACTGCAACAAATAAGCTAGAAGATACATTATTTTGTAATGATAGATCTACAAAAGCATATGATGCAAACTCAATAGGAGATTCATCATACTCGTCATATGGCGGACTTGGATATGGCAAAAATAAAACTATTTATGGCACAGCACATAGGTCAGCATTTTACTCAACAAAAACAAATCCAAGTTTAGTATGCAAAAATGCAAATGATAAATTCACAGTAGATAGTAAAAATGGAAACGGAAAACTTACATATCCAGTCGGATTAATAACATTAGATGAAGCAGTACTTGCCGGATTCAATACATATTATTCAAATCAAAACGATTATCAAGATACTAATAATTATTTGTATACAAACAATTATTACTGGACCATTTCTCCTATAGTGGTTGATACAATTGGCACTTCTTATATTGGTGATATTAATGGTAGCAATGGTTTTGTGAGTCATGCCGCTGTTGCTAATCAATTTGGTGTTCGTCCAGTAATTTCACTTAAAAATGGCGTACTTGTAAATTCTAATGGAGATGGAACAAGAACAAATCCATATGTAGTAATCTAGAAAGTAGGTAAAATATGAAAAAGAAAAGTGCAATAATAACTGCAATTATTTTGATGTCTATTGGATTTGCAGCAATCTCAACAACATTAATAATAAACGGAAATGCTAATGTTAGTGAAAACCAAGATGACTTCTCAGTAATTTTCACCGCTGCAAGTATAGAGGGACAAGATGTATACTCAACAGCAGTAGATGATACAAAGAAGATAATAACATTTACAACAAGCGAATTAAAAACACTTAATCAAACAAGTGTGCTTAACTATGAAGTAACGAACAATTCAAGTAATTATGATGCAGAAGTAAATGTAACATGTGTACCAAAGATTGGAACAACAGCAAAATATACAAGTATCAAAAATAAACTAGATAATGATGCAACAGTTGTAAAAGCAAAAAGTTCAGTAAATGGAACATTAACAATTACACTTAACGAAACATCAACAGAGAATGTTACAGAAGAATATACGTGTAAGTTAGAATTTAATGCCGTAGAAAGAAATGAATTGGGAAAACACGAAAATGTCTTTGCAAATGATAGCTGGAGTACGATATTAACAAATGTAAAAAATGGTAATACATATAAGTATAATATTGGAGATACAAAAATCGTTGATTTAGGTTCTTTAGGAACACATACAGTAAGGATATCAAATATGAGTGAATGTAAGAATGGAGAAACAAGTGAAACAGCATGTGGATTTGTAGTAGAATTTGCTGATGTTATAGAAAAACATAATATGAATTCCACAATGACAAATGTAGGCGGTTGGCCAGCAAGCAATATAAAGAGTTATTTGAATAGCGCAATATTAAATACTCTTCCAAGTGAATTAAAAAATGTTATAGTAGACACAAAAGTAATATCTGGCCATGGCTTAAATGATTCATCAAATTTTATTTCAACTGATAAATTATATTTTTTATCCACAAAAGAAATATATGGAGAATCATCAAAGTATGATAGTATTGACACTGAAACTAAGCAATTAGATTATTACGAACAACAAGGAGTAACAATAAACAATTATTCAAGAACAATAAAGCAATGCAATGGAGTAAAATCTTATTGGTGGTTACGTTCTGCTTCTCCTAGTTATGCTGAACGTTTTGCTGTTGTTAATGATGCTGGAGGAAATGGAGCTAGTTATGCACATGATTCTAGTGGCATCTCTCCAGCTTTCCGTATAGCATAAATTTAAGAAGAGTAATCTTCTTTTTTTTATGCTTGTTCATATAATTTAATATGAATAAATTTATGTTACAATTATTTTTAATTGTTGTTATTTCATTTTCATTAAGTATATGTATACTTTATTTAAATTATTTTGAAATTGGGTATAATTTTTTTGAATATGTTAAACATAGTCTTGTATATATTATATTTATAGTAGTTGGATTTTTTATTCTACTAAAATTAAATTAGGAGGGTTAAATGAAATATTATTATGATATAACATTAAATTTTAATGAGTTACCTATAAATTTTTACGAATGGGAGAAAAGCGATGATATTGAAAGAATTTTAAAAATAAAAGTGTATAAAGTAAATGATTTAAAAGACTATATTGGATATAACATAGAAATAGATTTAGAGGATGATAAATATGTTTTATGTGATGGAATAAATTCTATTGCAATTGAAGTAATTAATGGTAAAGTTGCTTATCTTAGTTATTTAACTTATGAAGATGAAATAAATGTTTGTCAAATGGTTCGTAAAATGACAGTAACAAATATTTCATATAAAAAGTTAACTAAAAGAAAAATAATTCATGATCTTAGAGGAACTCTTATTGTTAAAAATTGTTTATTAGCTGCTTTAAAAGAGAATAACGAATATCTATTAAGATATATGTATTTACAAATAACTAATAAAGATTCAAAAGATATAGAGAAGATTAAAAAATTTCTTATTCAGGATATAAACTCTAATTTAAATGACAAATATATCGATTTATATAGAAAAATTATATAGAAAAATATATAATTAAATTAGGTGATAAATATGCATAAATATTTTATTTTGTTGTTAGTAATCTTAATTATTCTAATAATTATATTTACTGTTATTGTCTATAATGAACTTGTAACCTTAAGAAATGCGGTAACATCTTCTTGGAAAGATTTAACTAAGCTAATTGACGAATATATGAAACTATCAGGAAATGATACAGATGAATACAATAAATTGATAGCTGTAGAGGATATAATTGATTATTTTTATAAAGTGGATTCCAATGATTCAAACCTACTAGAAATAAAAGAAAAAATCAAAGTACAAAAAAGAGTATACAATGATTATGTACTAGCTTTAGATAATAAAACAATGTTATTTCCATTTAACCTAGTTGCATCATCTTTTGGATTTTCTAAATGGCCATATTTTAGAGATTAAAAAAATCAAGAAAGTTTATTCTTGATTTTTTATTTCTTCTTCTTCAATTAAAACTGCATGTACAACATGTCTTGTTGTATGAGAAAAACACGTTGATAAAGTTAATATTTTTGATGAGGCATCGATTTTTACATTGAAGTCATATAAACTTCTTGATTTTAACATATTTACAAAGTTCATATATTCATCATCATTTGCAAATTCAGTCTTTAAATAATCTTCAGTAGCCGGTATTTTATAAATTGAGAAAATACGCCATTTCATATTTTTAGTAGGAGTATTAAAAGTAATAATTTGATTGCTTTCTTTTCTATACCAACTGCTATTTAAAGCATATTTTAAAGTACCAAACATTATACCTTGTTTTATATTATGACCATATATTATAGTATTTTTATCCAAATTAGTTGGATTATTACGATAGTCCATAAAAATCCATCCCATTGAATTCTTTCTTTTATTAAAATCACGATTTAAATAATATGAGTTAGTGCTCGCTTGAACAACTGGGTAATTTATTTTAGTATTGTTAACCATTAAATAACCAACGGTATCATCATTTTTTTTCATAAGTTCATTAAAAACTTGTTTATAATTTGTATAATAAGCATTTGAATAACTTGAACCAACCTTTTTAGTAGTAGTAATTGTTTCTTCACGGTTATCGATATAATCAATATCTCGATCGTTTTCATCCAAATTATTATTGCTGCTAGCATCATCAATTATTTTGTTTATATCAACAAGTTCTTTTTCAACTTTTTCATTATCTTTAAATTGAGCATAATAATCAAGCATCAATGTAACTGCTGCTGTAATCATAATGAATACTATAATAGTAGTAAACATTTTAAAATTTATTTCTTTAAATAAGTTTTTTTTCTTATAAGCATCCGAATAATTTAGTTTAAACGTAATATTATTTTCTTCTAAATAATCTTTATTAACTTTTTTTAAATAATTAACTGAATTAAAAATTGTTTTTAAATCATTGTTTTTTTCTTCAATTTCAATCTTTATATTTTTTTTCTTATTGGATATAAGTTCATCTAAAATAGTTGTTAATAATTCATTTGAATATTTCATTATTTTTACTGTTTTAAGTTTATCATTTAAATTAATGAAAGTTCTTATATCTTCTAAGTCATCATTTTCACTTACAATTATATATTTTTTATAATAAATATCCGAAAAAGAATTAAGGGAGTTTATTATCATAAAACTTGATTTTTTTTCTATTTGAGACCTTGTCTTTACAATTAAATTTTTATTAACATCTAATCTTTCAATTAAATATTTTGACATGCTATAAAGTTCAATTTCTTCTATATAATGATTATCAATTAACTTTAAGAAAATATCCATGTTTATCTCTTTATCTTCTTTAAATATAATTTTTTTGATATGTTCCCAAGTATTGACAAGCTCTAAAGATATATCAGCTATATCATTTGATGAAATAACAACAGTATTAATATTTTTCTTTAGAATTGTTACATTTAAGAAGGATGAAACAAGTTCTTTATTTTCTAAAATGTATGAGCAAGAAAATTTAAGTTCTTTTAAATTAATCACATTTGTGTTATTCAAATTTTTTTGTTCAACAGTTTTTTTCATTTTAGAAATAATTATTGTATTAAAACTCAATTTAAAAGATATGTTAAAGTCCATTTTGCATCCTCCTTATTCTATATATAATATTAACATAAATTTTTTTCAAATTCTATATTGAAAACTAACAAAATAAATATTATACTAAAAGTGTAATTTCAGTAAGTGTAGGTGTGGTTTATGAAAGAAATATATGATATTAAAAAAATTGATTTTGAAGAATGTAGTTTAAAAGAAATGCTTACCATAATTTCTTATTTAGTTGTCAACACTGATTTTAGTGATATTTCGCTTATTGAAAAGTACGTTTCCATTTGTACTCAGAAGTTAGATGATTCTTTACGCTTAAAAGAAGAACTAACTACTGAGTATTTTTATTTGTTGGATATTTTAAAAAAGAAAAAGAGAAGTTTAGATAAGTTTGATTCTAATAGAAACTATATTAGAAAAATTGAAGATAGTTTTAAAGACAAAAATATATTCACTAAATCAAAGGAAAAGAAAGACACTGATCCATTTGCTACGATTTTAGTTAGATGGTTAAAAGACGAAAACTGTTATTTATATATAAGAACTTTATTAGAAAGAAACATAAGTGTATATAACACTAAAGTGGATGGCAAGCATATTGTATTTTACATATTAGAAGAATACATTAAAAACTTCAAAATTATGATAAAAAATAAAAATCGCGATTATGTTAATAAAGACTATTTAAGACAAATATATTATCTATTTACTAAAAGCTATTATATTCGTTTAAGTATTGATGAAAGAAAAGAATTAGATAGTATTCTCAATGAATTTATGAGTTACATTAAAGCTAGTTTAATTAAAGAGTATCGAAAAAATGCCGCAATAAAAGAAATAAAGAGCATGAAAAGTTTTAACTTTTACAAATATATTCCAGATTATACTTATCCCAAATATAATGATGATACTTTAGGATATGAAGTTGCAAGAATAACTGAAGCGGTTTCTAGAACCTCTAATAATCTAGAAGATGTGTTCCTTTTCAGAGATCGAGCATATAAAGTCGAAAATAATAAAGTTAGTATATATACTATGGATATTTCTCCATATATTCATGACAAGAGTATAATGAAAAATTATTTGGAATATCTTGAATATGAAAAAGTTAAAATGGATGAATTTGTTGAAAATAATTTTTCATTTAAAGTAGGTCATACTTATCAAACTATATGTTATGAACTAGAATTTTATCCAAGTGGAGTTGTAAAGGGTTTAACCATTTCTAAGAAAGACGTAAAAATAGGAAAAAATTATAGATCTTATGCAGATTTTGACGAACATTCAAAGGAATTATATGAATTATATAAAAAAGTTTCTTTAAAAGACAAAGGATCATTTGCTAGTTTTGATTTATCAAGAGTTAATGATTATTTTGATGAGTTAGTTACTAAAGAATATTTAAAGTTTATGAGTATTAATAAGTTACCATTATTATCTTATGGTTATAAATTAAAAAGTGATAAAGAGATAAATGATGATTTAAACGAGTATATTAATTTGCTAAGCAAACTCACAAAACAAGATGCAGCAACAATTACGAGTATTATATGTTCAAGAATAGACAAGTCTCATTACTCTCTAATACCATTCTCTAATGGTATATATAAGATGACGTTAACAGATCATAAAAACTACTTATCTTTATTAAACGAAAGAATACTCCATGATTTATATTTTAATGACTGTTTATTAGATAAAGATAGACTTCAAAGATTAAAAAAACAATATATAAAAGAATTTATGGATATTGCTGATGAGCTTAATGAGTTAAATGATTATGTAGATGAAGATATGATTCGTATAAATAAAGGAAAAATAAGTAGAAAAGTTAATATACCATCATTGACATAGTAACTTCAAAGTGATAACATTATTACATAAATCAAAGAGGAAGGACAACATAAAATGATTTTTAATTTTTAGAGAGTTTGTGGCTGGTGAAAACAAATAATGAATCATTTTATTACTACCTTCCAAGAGAATTAATAAATTCCGGAATAATCCGTTATCATAGAAGAGTTAAAAAAGAGATGGTACCGTGCTATTTATGCACTCTTGAACGTCTCTTTTTTTGTTTATTTTTAGGAGGTTTGGTTTAAATGAAACAAAAAATAATTGAATATTTTAATAGTAAGAATAAATATGTATCAATAAAAGAAATAATAAAATACTTAAATATAACAGAAAAAGATTATCCAATATTGATAAATACTTTATATGAACTAGAATGTTCCGGTTTTATAATGGGGGATAAAGATTCTATGTATCTACGCGTTCCTAAAGACTATATTTACAAACAAGGAACGATTTCTATATCAAAAGAAAACAATAGATATATTGATATGGGACGCGGAAATATAGCCATTGTTCCATCAAAAGAAGCAAAAAAATATAAAGATCAAAGTCATGTTTTTTTTGAATGTACTCCTGTTAAAAATTATCCTCATCAATTTATTGCTAAAATAATAAGAGTAGCCGAAAAACCAATTGTTCAAAATAGATATCTAATAAAAGCAATTGTTGAAAGAGATTATAGTAAAAATTATTTCTTTGTAAGAGTAAACAATCAAAAAATATATATTCCAAATAATTATATTAATGGAGCTGATGTTGGTGATGAAGTTGATGTATTAATAAGTTATTCAGAACAAGCATCTATTGCACATGTTCAAAAAGTATTAGAGAAGCACAAAAAAGAGCATATCTTTAGTGTCTATGATGATTCTGGTAAATTGAAAGCGAGATCTATTAGTACTTCTAACTTTATCGTTGATGAGTTACCAGAAGAAGTAAATATAGGGGATTTTCTTATATATGAAATAGACAAAGATGGTAACTATGAGTTTATAAAAAAAATGAATTCAGTGGATAACGAAATGGAATTGTATGCTGAAGAATTTGGTATTGATGTTAAATTTAAACCAGAAGTTATAAAAGAAGTTGAGTCTTTAAACAAAACGATATCTGAAGAAGAAATTAAAAAAAGAGTGGATTTAAGAAATTTAATAACTATAACTATTGATGGAGAAAAATCAAAGGATTTGGATGATGCTGTTTCACTTGAAAAAAGTGAAAATGGAAACTTCATTTTATATGTATCAATTGCTGATGTAAGCCACTATGTAAAACCGGGAAGTGAGTTATTTAATGAGGCTTATAAAAGAGGAACAAGTACATATCCAGCAAATCAAGTAATCCCGATGTTTCCTTTTCAATTATCAAATGGAATTTGCTCATTAAATGAAAGTGAAGATAAACTTACAAAAACTATCAAAATAGAGATAACTCCAACCGGTAAAATTGTTGATTATTCCATCTTTAAAAGTGTTATAAGAAGTAATAAGAAAATGTCTTATGAAAAAGTAAATAGTCTTTTAAATGGAATAGATTATAATGAAGAATATTTACCATTCTATGAAATATTAAAAGATATGAATGATTTATCCAACATATTAGAACATAGAAGAGCAAAACGAGGATGTATGTCATTAAATATTGCTGAATATGAATATGAAATAAATGAATTTGGAGAAGTTGAAGATGTTTATGTAAGAGAAAGAGACAAAGCTCAATTAATGATTGAAAACTTTATGATTTTAGCAAATGAGATAGTAGCTAAGTATTTTGAATATTTGGACACTTTTGGAGTATATCGTTGTCATAAAGCACCGGATCTAGATAAAATTTATAAATTGAAAAAAACACTTAATAATCTTGGAAAGTTCTATCATATTTCTTCAATTAAAAATCCTAATTTTTTTAAGAATTTAATGCGTGATGCTAATAAAAAAGACTTAATTAAAGAAAATCCATACTTTTCAAAAATTTTGTTAGGATCTATGGAAAAAGCTTATTTTTCAACAATTAATATTGGACATTTTGGTCTAGCTTTAGATGAATATGCGATGTTTACGAGTCCGATAAGAAGATTTGCTGACTTAATGAATCATTTGATAATTGGCTATGCATTAGATGGTGAATTTGATAAAATAGACGAGTTATCACATAAATGTGAAGATATGTGTATTCATACAAGCGAAAAAGAATATCAATCTGATAGTTTTGAAAAAAATATTGACTTGATGTTAATGAATAAATATCTTGAGAAATATAAAGGTAGTCCACTTATTGCAACGATTATATGTATCGATAAATCAAAAGATTGTGTTTACGTTAAAACAAATTTAGGAATTTATGGTATAATACCTGTGAATAGAAAAAGTATAAAATCACCAACTGAAGCTATCGTAAATGGTAGTAAAGTAGCAATTGGTGATTCAATAGTTGTAGAATATTCATCAATACAAGATTATTTTACAGAGACGACTTTTAATTATCTTGGTAAAGATACCAATGGTATTAGAAAGTTAGTAAAAGATAGGAGAGAAAAAAATGATTAATTTTAAAGAAAATGAAGATTTAAGAAAGTTAAATCACTCATGTGCTCATATGATGGCACAAGCAATAAAACACTTATATCCTAATGCTTTATTTTGGGTTGGACCAGTAGTAGAAGAAGGATTTTACTATGATGTAGATTTAGGGGATAAAGTTATTAATGAAGAGGATATTGAAGCAATTTCTAAAGAAATGAAAAAGATTGCTAAAGATGGAAAAAGAATAGTTAGAAATGAAATAAGTAAAGAAGAAGCTTTAAAGGAATTTAAAGATGATCCATATAAAATAGATTTAATATCTAGAATGGATGAAGATTCAACAGTTATTTCAACGTATACTCAAGGAGATTTTACAGATCTTTGTCGTGGACCACACGTTGATACAGTTAAAGAATGTAAATATTTTAAATTAACTAAATTTTCTGGTGCTTACTGGAAAGGTGATAGAAACAATAAAATGCTTCAAAGAATTTATGGAGTATGTTTCAGAACTGAAGAAGAACTTAATGCTTATTTAACTGAACTTGAAGAAGCAAAAGAAAGAGATCATAGAAAATTAGGTAAAGATTTAGGCATTTATATGATGGATGATATAGTAGGAAAAGGGCTTCCAATGTATTTACCAAATGGATATATAGTATGGCATGAATTTGAAGAATACATAAAAAATAAGGAATTAAATCTTGGATATAAACACGTTTTAACTCCACCTTTAGGAAATGTAGAACTTTATAAAATTTCAGGACACTGGGCACATTATCAAGATAGTATGTTTCCAAAAATGGAGGTTGAAGGGGAAGAATTTGTTTTAAGACCAATGAACTGCCCTCATCATATGATGATTTATGGAAATGAAATTCATTCATATCGTGACTTACCTTTACGTATTGCAGAAGTTGCAAGAGATGCAAGATATGAATCAAGTGGAAGCTTAAAAGGAATTGAACGTGTTAGAACATTCTGTCAAAATGATTCACATATTTTCTGTACTCCAGATCAAATTGAAAGTGAGTTTAGAGGTGTTGTTGATTTAATATTAGATGTTTATAAAGAATTAAATATCAAAAATTACCGTTTTGAACTTTCTTTAAGAGATAAAGAAGACAAAGTAAAATATCATGATGATGATGAAATGTGGGATAAAGCTGAAAATAAATTAAGAGAAGTTTTAAATGATATTGGTATCCCTTATGTTGAAAAAATTGGAGAAGCAGCATTCTATGGACCTAAACTTGATGTTCAAGTTAAACCAGCCGTAGGTAATGAATATACTTTATCTACATGTCAACTTGATTTCTGCTTACCAGCAAACTTTGATTTAAAATATGTAGATCAAGATGGAAGTAAGAAAACTCCAGTAGTAATTCATCGTGCAATTCTTGGTTCAATTGATAGATTTATTGCTTTCTATCTTGAAGAAACTAAAGGTGCTTTACCACTTTGGGTAAATCCAAACCAAGTAACAATTATTCCAGTTAATAATGAGTATCATGTTAATTATGCAAATAAAATTTACAATGAATTAAAAGATATGAATATTCGTGTAAAACTAGATGATAGAGATGAAAAACTAGGTTATAAGATGAGAGAAAGTCAAATGATGAAAACTCCAATAACATTAGTTTTAGGAAATGATGAAAGAGATAACGGAACTGTTACTTTAAGGCTTTATGGAAAAGATGATAAAGTAACAATGAAATTTGATGAATTTAAATCTTACTTAAAAGAAAATATTGAAAAGAAAACTTATAAATTATAAAAAAAGAACTGCTAAACAAAAAAAGTTAGCAGTTTTTATTTGTTCAAAATGGCAAGTATACCGTAAATAATAGATGTGTAACATAGTAGAAGAATTAGCAATTCGGATGAATAACCAAACAATTCAAAACACAAAATCCAAATAAATATGGTGAAAACAATTAAAACAATATTTACAAGTTTTTTATTATACATTTAAATTATCCTTTCTTAGTAAAATTATAGCATAATTTTTTATATAAATGTTTTATTTACACATACTAAAAATAGAATATTTACTATACAAAAGATAAATTGTATAATTTAAGTATAATAAGTGTGCAATAAAAGAATGGTGTGTGTTTTATGAAAAAGAAAAGTGCAATAATAATTGCAATTATTTTGATGTCAATTGGATTTGCAGCAATCTCAACAACTCTAATTTTAAACGGGTCTGCAAAAGTAAGTGAAAACAATGAAGATTTTAGTGTAATCTTCACAGCTGCAAGTATAGATGGAAAAGACGTATATTCAACAGTTGTAGATGATACAAAAAAAATAATTACATTTGAAACAGGCGAATTAAAAACATTAAATCAAACAAGTATACTTACATATGAAGTAACAAATAATTCAAGCCAATATGATGCAGAAGTAAAAGTAACATGTGTACCAAAAGAAGGATCAACAGCGAAATACACAAGTATCAAAAACAAACTTGAAAATGATGCAACGAAAGTTTTAGCAAAAAGTTCGGTAAATGGAACATTAACAATAACATTAAACAAGACTGCAACGGAAGAAGTAAGTGAAGAATATACATGTAAGTTAGAATTTAATGCTGTAGAAAGAAATACGTTGGGAGAAAATATTCCGGATCCAGTATCATTTACAAGTGATTCTTGGAAAACAATCCAAAAAGCAGTACAAACAGGAAACACAAGTAAATATAAAGTAGGAGATACAAAAGAAGTAGATTTAGGCAGTTTTGGAACACATACAGTAAGAATATCCAATATGAGTGCATGTACAACTGAGACAAGTGAAACAGCATGTGGATTTGTAGTAGAATTTGCAGATATTATATCAATGCAAAAATTCAATAACTCAGAAACAAATGTAGGAGGATGGAAAGATTCAGAATTACGTACATATATAAATGGAACAATGTATAATACACTTCCAAGTGAATTACAAAATGTAATATCTTCAACAAAAGTAATATCCGGACATGGACGTACGTCTGTAGAAAAAAACTTTGAAACTCAAGACAAATTATATTTGTTAAGTGGACACGAAGTATATGAAGATGGAACAAGTGATCAAATAAGCCCATATGACACATCATATGATACTACAAAACAATTAGATTATTATAAAAATAAAGGAGTAACAACAAGCAGTTATGCAGTAGCAATAAAACAATATAATGGAAGTAATTCATATTGGTGGTTACGTTCGGCCAGTTATAGCAATACCAGCAACTTCCTTTATGTCATCAACTCTGGCAATTGGACCGCCATCAGTGCGGGCTACTATAATGGGGTCTCTCCAGCATTTAGAATTGCATAACTACATATTAATAAAAATAAAACATAGATACTTTATTATTTATGTGTTTTTTATGCTTTTATTCGACAAATATTTTAATACTAATTTGCTATATTTTAGTTGGTGATGTGAATGAAAAATATATTTATGATTCTTTTAGGTTCTTTTTTTGCAATTGCAATTTCGTACTTTTTTAATGCTAAAACAGAAGCCCCTGTAATAAGTACCAATACTTCTCTTAAAGCTTTTCAATTAGGTGCTTTTAAAGAAGAATCATCGGCTACTGAGTTAGCTTTAAAGTATGATGCTAAAGTGATAAATGAAAATGGTTACTTTTATGTTTATTATTCAGTTTTAAAAGATGAAGCTAATATCAATAAGATGATAAATTGTTTAGATCATAAAAAAATTTACTATTACATTAAAGAAGTAGGTGCAAGTGAAAACTATAAAAATGAACTTACAAAATATGAAGAACTCATGAAAAATACAACATCAGAAATTGCGTTTTCTGAGTTAAATAAAAAACTAATAAGTATATATTCGGAGGTGTAGTTATGTTAATAAAAGATTTACCAGAATGTGAAAAACCTAGAGAAAGAATGCTGGAATACGGAGTAGAAAATTTAAGCAATGTTGATTTATTAAGTATTATTTTAAGAAATGGAGTAAAAGATATTTCTGTTAAAGAAGTTGCCATTAATATCTTAAATAATGTTGAATCTATTAATGATTTATCATCTTTAGGGGTAAGAGAACTTTCTAATATAAGAGGTGTTGGTCCTGTAAAAGCTATAACACTTCTTGCAAGCATTGAACTTGGTAAAAGAGTTTCTATTAAAGAAGCTAAAGCTAATATGAGTTTATCAAATAAGGAAAAAATTCATGAGGTTTTTAAAAAGTTTTTTATAAATGAAAATCAAGAAAAGTTTTTAGCAATTTTTTTAGATAGCAAAAAATGTCTTATAAATTATAAAATATTATTTATTGGAACCAATAATGCGTCCATTGCTCATCCTAGAGAAGTATTTATGGAAGCCATTAAAGCAAATGCAAGTGCGGTTGTTGTAATGCATAATCATCCATCTGGAAATGTATTACCAAGTGAAGAAGACAAAAATATAACTGAAAAACTTATTCAAAGTGGACATATGTTAGGAATACCATTACTGGACCATATAATTACAAATGGAGAGGAGTATTATAGCTTCTATGACGAATTCAAAACTATATTTTAAAACAATTATATTATTTATTGTTTTTTTGTTTATTTTTATATTTAGAAACAATATCTTTTATCTATTTTGTTTAATAAATACAAGTGTAAAAAAAGAGAATAATAATTTAGTAACTGAAAATAGTATTTTAAAAGAAAAATGTGAGTATTTTGAACAAGAATTAAAAAGCATAACTAATTTAAAAAACTATGCAAATTATGATTATTCTTTAACTCGCATGTCTTATAGATTGAGTTATACAAGTGATGAAATAAGAATATTTAATACAGATAACATTAAAGTAAATGATATCCTTATAAATCAATATGGATTAGTTGGTCTTGTTAAAACTGTTAAAGATAAAGTAAGTGATGTTCTTCTTTTAACAGGAGTTAAAAATTTATCTGTTAATATAAATTCATCTTATGGAACCTTAAGTGGATACGAATCAGGCTATTTTATTATAAAAAATATATCTAACTATGATGATGTCTCAATAAATGATTCTGTTTATACATCAACCCTAGGTGAAGTTAAAGAAAAAATATATATTGGAAAAGTTGCTGATATTAAAATAACTGATATAGAAAAAATATTATATGTAAAAAGTGACGTTGATTTTAATAGTATCAACTATTTATATGTGGTAGGTTAATATGATTTTTATTATTATAGATACATTTATATTTTCTTTAACAGGAATAAACATCACTTTATTTTTAATGCGAGTACATTTTATGGATATAGTTTCATTTATATTTTCATGTCTTTTATTAAGTATTATGAATCCAAATCCATTTTTGATATTTTCATTTTTTATAATGTATTTAATCGACAAAATTTTATTTAAATATGCTAAGTTTAATTTACTTATGTATATATCTACTTTTACTTTTTATTATTTCATTATTTCAAATGATTTAAATTCATATTTTATAAACCTTCTTTTAATCATTTTATTATATTTTTATAAATATAATTATGTAGGAGAAGCTTATGAAAGAAAAAAAATACATAAATAGTTTATTATTACGAACTATTTTTTCAATTATAATTTTTTTAATATTATTTTTACTTCTTAACAATGATTCTTTATATAAAAAAGTATCATCTATTGTTTTTGATAATTCAATTGATTTTACTTATATTAGAAGTAAAACAACCAAGATACTTGGAAGAATTACTAATAAAGAACATTTTGTAGTAAGTGAAAAACTTGAATATAAAAGTGTAGAAAGAGTAAAAAATTCATATAAATTTATTACGGACAATAATTATGTAATAAATTCTTTAGCAAATGGAGTAGTAACGTTTATTGGTAATATTGATGATCTAGGTATAAGTGTCATTATAAGAAGTGATGATGGTTTTGATTATACTTTTAGTAATATAGAAAATATCAATGTTAAAATGTATGATTATATAGAAAAGAATACGATTATAGGAAGCACTTTAGGAAATTATTTTTATTTAACCATAAGTAAAGATAATGAGTATTATAACTATGAAGATTTCATTTAATATGTTAACTTTGGTATTTTATATTTTGCTTATTTTATCTGGCTATATAAATTACTTAGTTATTTTTTTATTTATCATGTTTATGCATGAAATAGGTCATGTAATAATGATAAAAATTCTTGGTTATAAAATAAATTCAATTACAATACTTCCAACTGGTGGAATAATAGATACCAATATAAATTTAAATATTAAAAGTAATCATTTGTTTTTAATAAGTATAGCTGGTATTTTAATGCAACTTATTTTACTCAAAATAATTCCTTATAGCAGTAGTTATAGTTATCAAATATTTTATAAATTAAATATTAGTTTAATTATTTTCAATTTATTACCAATAAATCCTTTAGATGGTTATAAAATAAGTTTATCTTTAATTGAAAGATTTATTAAATATAAACGAGTAATAAATGTTTCTTATATTATTTCATTTATTTTTATATTTTTATTTTTCTTTTATACAAAGAATATTTATATATTTGTATTTTTATATTTTTTGAATGTAAGAAATGTTTTATATATAAATTATTTATATAATAAATTTTTACTTGAAAGACACTTATATAGTTATGTTTATAAAAAAGATAAAAATGTTGATAATTTATTTAGTATTTATAAATGTAAAAACAATTATATTAAAAATGGAAACACTTATATAGAAGAATATAAAGCATTGAATAATTATTTTAGTAATTAGCATACATTTCCAAAATATAAAACTTAAAGTCTCTTGTTGTTAATGATATGAATAAAATATGTTCGTATCATTGTAATTACAACTCTTATATTTTAATAAGAGTTTTTTTGTCAAAAAAATGTAAATAAGGAAGTTGCCCTTGAAAATCGGGGGGGTATTATAAAATAAAATAGTAGAAAGTAGGAAATAATATGAAGAAGAAAAGTATGCTTATAGTAGCAATATTACTAATGAGTATTGGATTTGCAGCAATCTCAACAACTCTAATTTTAAACGGAAATGCTAATGTAAGCGAAAATAATGAAGATTTTAGTGTAATCTTCACAGCTGCAAGTATAGATGGAAAGGATGTATATACAACAGCAGTAGATGAAACAAAGAAAACAATTACATTTACAACTAGTGAATTAAAAACACTTAATCAAACAAGTATACTTACATATGAAGTAACAAACAATTCAAGTAACTATGATGCAAATGTAAGTGTAACATGTGTACCAAATGAAGGAACAACAGCAAAATATACAAGTATCAAAAATAAACTTGAAAATGATGCAACAGTAGTTAAAGCAAAAGAAAGTCTAAATGGAACATTAACAATAACATTAAACAAGACAGCAACAGAGAGTGTAACAGAAGAATATACATGTAAATTAGAATTCAATGCAGTAGAAAGAGATACATTAGGTAGTAGTGAACCAACATATTATTATGCTTTTGGAACACCAACAACAGCAAGTGCGACAGATTATACAACATTAGGTAAAAATGTATTTGTAAGATTAGGAGCAGATGATTCAAAAGCAGTATGCATAAATGATAATTGGTTATTTTGTATCAAACCAAATGATTTAGATAATTCAAAAGAAGCATTAAAGAATCATTTTGGAGAATCAGCTTGTAGTGACATTGGTTCTGACTTCCTTTGCAGCTCTGCTGCGTTCTACTGCAATGCTAATTCGAATGGCGACGTGAATTGCCTCGATAGCTCGACTAATGAGGCCTGCGGTGTGAACCCTTCCGGAGGTGTCAATTGCCGCTAGTCTTGCCTCCCTGGGTATCTAAAAATCTAAAATCTATCTTTTGATTTATTTAAATAAAAGTTATAAGTAATTTGAAGTTAAAAATGACTTTAAATTATTATAACTTTTTTTGTTATAAAAGTTATCTTTTTGCATATTTATGTTTATAAATAGAGGATATTTGGCTTATATATGCCGATTTAAATTGACATAAGCTTGAATATTTGGTAATATTTAGATGTTTGTAAGTGTTCATTACAAACCGCACTAAAAAGGTTTATAAACTATTATTAGTACCTTAAAGGCGTGTCTTCAAAAAATTTATAAGGAGGTTAGAGTAATGAAAGCAATATTCGTAACAGGTGGAAAACAATATTATGTTTCTGAAGGTGATGTTATCTATGTTGAAAAACTAGATGCTGAAGCAGGAAAAAATATTACATTCGATACTGTATTAGCTGTTGGAGATAAAATTGGTACTCCATATGTAAATGGTGCTAAAGTTGAATGTAGTGTTGAAAAACATGGTAAAGCTAAAAAAGTTGTTGTATTCAAATATAGACCTAAGAAAAAATATCGTAATACTAAAGGTCATAGACAACCATATACAAAACTTGTTGTTAAAAAAATCGTAGGTTAATTATGATTAACATCAAAAAGAAAAAAAATGTTATTACTATTTCTGGACATGCAAACTATAGAGATAAAGAGGATATAGTTTGTGCAAGTGTTTCATCAATAATGTACACAAGTGTTAATGCACTTTTAAGATTTGATGAAAAAAGTATTGAATATATGGATGATGGAAATACAGTAACAATAAAAGTTAATAAAGATGATGATATAACAAATACTTTAATTATTAATATGTTGTCATTATTTAATGAATTAGCTTTGAAATACAAAAAAAATATAAATTTTGAAATGGAGGAAGAGTAATGTTAAATTTATTTAATATAATTTCTTTAGACATTCAACGTTTCGCCCATGTTAAAGCACAAGGTTCAACACAAAATGGACGTGATAGTGCTGGTAGAAGATTAGGAGCTAAAGCAGCTGATGGAGAAGTTATCAATGCTGGATCTATAATTTATAGACAAAGAGGAACTAAGATTTATCCAGGTAAAAACGTTGGTATGGGTAAAGATCATACTTTATTCGCATTAATCAAAGGACAAGTTAAATTTGAAAGATGTGGAAGAGACAAGAAAAAAGTAAGTGTTTACGAAGTAAAATAGTATCAAATGATGCTATTTTTTTATTGACGATTAATATAATTAAATATATAATAACTTACTAGGAGATGAGATAATGATAACTTTAACTTCTGAAGTAAAAGAAAAAATTGTTGAAGAAACGAATAAAGGAAAATATGATCAAATTAAAAATATTAAGGATAATGAACAATTCTTATATATGGGTAAATTCCATACATTAGAACCTGATAAAATGTTTAGAAATAAAAATGGTGAGTTGATGGTTACCGTTAAACCAAAACCAATTTCCAATCAAAGCTATGCTACAATTTTAGAAAAAAGAGGAGATTCTAAATTTTACGATGTAGAAAGTGGTATTTGTGTTAATATTGCCCCAAATTCTTTTGATTTACCATTTAGATATTCAAATGGCAAAGAAGCAATAACTGGAGAAGTTGACTTAATATATGCGGATTTAAATATGGTATCTAAACTAACAGACGATATAAAGAGAGTATTTGATGAACTTCAAGAAGCTGAATTGGAATCAAGGACATTAAAAATAATTACAAGAAATACAAAAAAAGAGTTTATAGATAGAATGGAAACTTTTACGTTATTTCATTTTTGTGGAACAAATTTAGAAAAGAAATATTTAGTTAATGGTATTAGAAAGTATCCAGTATATAGAAAAACTCCAAAAATTGGTGAATGCTTTGGCTATGTTGGACCACTTAGATTATTATGTGCGCTTAATGTAAAATTAACAGAAAAAGATGGACATGCTGATGCTACCTTTGGTTTTACTCCCGAAATTATGAGAGAGGAACTTAAGTATCCATTATTTTTCTGTCGAATAAGTGAAGACAAGGTTCAGGAAGTGACATCTGGTGCTATATTTCAATTTCAAGGAAATTATCGCGAGAACGCAAGATATGAAGACTTTTGTAATACACCATTCTTAATAGATGATTATGGTTTATTAATGCCAACCGATGAATTTAAACTTGAATATGCTAAATGGGTAGAAAAAACAGCTGCATTTATGGAATGGATGGAAGAACTTATAAAAAGTTATAAAGCTCAGTTTAACTGGTGCTTTAATGATACTTTACAAGAGTTTTATTTTAAACCAGGTGAAGCTAAATATCTTGCAAGTGTTGATAACGATATTTATGATGTCATTCATAATAAAAAGCAAGTTTTAAAACCTCAAAGACCAAAAAAGGGGAAAAAGTAAGAAAGAAGAATAAATATGTTGCTTAATTTAACACATATATTAACTGAAAAATTTACTAAAAATTTTAAGTTAAATGATATTCTAAATTTTTATAATATAGATAAACATGCTGACTTCATTTGTATTGCTCGTATTTATTCAATGGTTCCTACTGGTATGATAAAAAATTCATATGGTAAACCAGAAATAACTTTTGAAGCAATGCCTTTAACTGAAGACAAATACATTTTATTTTTAAGAAAAGTTGATAATCGTGAAGTTATAGATTTATCAAGTGGAGTTAAATTAAGTACAAATTTAAATTCAACATCAAAGTTTTTTGATTTAAGTGATGGACCATATCTAAGCTATTATGAAGATAGTCCATTATGTATACAAATGGAATTGGTTTTAGAAAACAATTCTCACGTTAGAAAAAGAATAACTCGACTTTTTAAAGGTACCACGGAAATGTATCCAAGTTTAACCGAAATTCAAAGCAAAGCAAAAAGAAAATTTATTAATCAAAAAGATGAATTATTTAAAAATAGTTTTTGTGGAACTGATCTTGAAAAGAAGTTTTTTATTGATGATTATGACCAAATTGAAACTTTTAAAGAAATGCCTAAAGTAGGAGAATATTTTGGATATGTTGGACCAATTAATCACATAGTTCCAAGAAATAATACGTATGGACATTCTGATTTATATTCCTTTGAATCATGTTCTTTAGATGAAAATCCTAGATACCCGTTTATTTTCAAAAGAATAAGTGAAGATACAGTCATTGAAGTGATATCTAAAACGAAATATTGTTTTTCTCATTTTTTATCTGGAAGTAATTTATCTAATAAATATGAAGATAAACCTTTACATGTAAAAGGAACTGATTACATAGTTTTAAATGATTTCTTTAAGAAAGAATATGTACATCTTGTAAGTGATTTAGTTGCCTATGAGTCTTGGGTCTTAAACCAAAGAGAAAATGCTACTTCATCTTATAAGACTAAAATGTTAGAACTTGAGGAAAGAGAAAATGAAAAGCTAAATGAAGCATATGAAATGGCTCAAATTGATAATATGATGTTTGATCTTGATAGGGAACTCAAAAAAACTAATGATAATGAGTAGATAACTTTTGTGGTTCTATTTTTATAGATTTATTTATCAATCTTTGATAAAATAATTTAGAGGTGTAATTATGCGTTATAACGTGGTAAAAAATGCAAATAGTATATTGGAAAGTAATTCTTATTTAGTAAAAAATCCATATGCATATAAGGGTAAATGGTCAAGTCTTTTTAAAAACAATAATCCAATATGTTTAGAACTTGGAATGGGTAGAGGAACATTTATAATAGAAATGGCAAAGACTCATCCAAACATTAACTATATTGGTTTAGAACTTGATAAGAACCAAACGGCAACAGCCTTAAAAAATATCAAAGATTTACATTTAGATAATTTAAAAATGATTAATGCTGATGCTTTAAAAGTTGCCGAAATATTTGGACGTGAAATTGATACAATTTATTTGACATTTTCTGAGCCTTGGCCAAAAAAAGGTGATGAAAAGAAGAGATTTACAGCAATAAACTATTTGAAATTATATGATAGAATATTTAAAAAGAATAAACATATTATCTTAAAAACTGACAATAAAATATTATTTGCTTCAGCTTTAGAAAGCTTAAGTAGTTATTGGTATACTTTTGATAAAGTAAGTGTAGATCTTCATAATGATGAAAGAAAAATAGAAAATATAATGACTGATTTTGAACGTCAATATTTTAAAGAACATCGACAAATATATTATGTTGATGCAAGTTTTAAAGGTTAATCATAACCTTTTTTTTGGGAGGTAAAAATGAAAGTAGTAGTTGAAACTTTGGGTTGTAAAGTAAACGCTTATGAATCTGAGCTTATTAAAGAAATGTTTATAAACAATAAAGATGAAATAATTGATGATAAAAAAAGTGCCGATGTAATTGTGATAAATACATGTACAGTTACTAATCAAGCCGATTCTAAAGGAAGAAAACTTATTCGTCAAGCAAGAAGAGATAATGAAAACGCTATCTTAATCGTATGTGGATGTATGACACAAAATCATGAAGATTTAGATATAGATGCAGATATTATTATAGGCAATAAGGATAAAACGAAAATTCTTGATTTAATAGATGAATTTAAACAAACAAAAAAGCAAATAAGATTATTTTATGACTTAAGAAATGTTGAATTTGAAGATATGAAAATAAGTCATTTTGAGCATAAAACTAGAGGATTTGTTAAGATTCAAGATGGTTGTAATAATTTTTGCTCTTACTGTATTATTCCTTTTGTAAGAGGTAATATTAGAAGTAAAAATATTGATGTTGCTTTTGATGAAATAAAATGTTTAGTTGAAAATGGATATCAAGAAATCGTTTTAACAGGAATTCATACAGGTTCATATGGAACGGGAAAAGATTTTGATTTAGTTGATTTAATTAGAAGAATAAGTACACTTGATGGACTAAAAAGAATACGTATATCATCAATTGAAATAACAGAACTTAATGATAAATTTATGGAAGAGTTTAAAAATAACTTAAAGATTTGTTCCCACTTACATGTTCCAATTCAAAGTGGATCAGATAATATCTTAAAAAGTATGAATCGAAAATACGACATCGCTTATTTTAAAGAAAAGACAAAACTTATTAAGTCTTTAAGAGATGATGTTAATTTAACAACGGATTTAATCGTTGGATTTCCTGGAGAAACTGATGGGGATTTTTATGAAACTAAACAAAATTTAATTGATATTGGTTTTTCTAAAATTCATACGTTTCCTTATTCAATAAGAAGAGGAACAAAAGCAAGTACAATGATTCAAGTTAATGACACAGTTAAAAAGAATCGTACTCATGAAATTTTAGAATTAAGCGATCATTTAGAACATGAGTATTATGAAAAATATATTGGAAAAGTTGTATCTGTATTGGTTGAAGATAATTATTCTGGATTTACAAGCAATTATATAAAAGTACACTTTGATGAATACCAAGAAAACAATAAGTTTGTTGATTGCTTAATAACAGAAGTTGATGGAATAACTGTAAAGGGAAAAGTAAAGTAATTGATAAAATAAAAAAATACGCTTATAATTTAAAATAGGTGATGCTTATGAAAAAAGTAATAAGAATAAAAAATAACAATGTTTATATTGGATCTTTAAAAGTTGATATGAAGGCGATAAAAAACTTTGCCTTTATAGCTGGAACAGCTTTTGTAATTATAAGTTCGGCATCTTTAATAAAAAAATCAGCCGATATAGTTAAAGAACCAAAAACAGCTGGTGAAGATCCAATAACTGATGGGACTTTAACTCAAGAGAGTGCATCAAGTAAAAAAACATATGAGGCTGAATATGTTGTTCAAAACTGTGATACTTTATCAGGAATAGTAGCTAGCTATCAAACCGATCCAAACAAAATGTATGGGATAATTGAAAAAATTGCTGATAAAAATAAGTTAAAGAATCCAAATAGCTTAAGAGCTGGAGAAACCATAACTTTATACGGAATACCAGAAGAACATTTAATTGATTTTGGGTATACAATAGATTATACAAAGACTGATCCAGAATATGAATTAGAGGATTTAAGTAATTATATTGATGAAGCAATCACATACGCATATATAACTGATGATAATGCTCAACAATTTGCTGATTTTGAAGCAAAATACAGTTATGCTTCAAATATTTATGATAAATACATGGAAGCTAAAGATGAATTATTATTTGATAGTTTAATAGATCAATATCGTTCTTTAGCACAAGAGATTTCAGACTTAACTGGATATAACTATAGTCACTCTATAAAAGCCCATAAAATAAGTGAAACAAAAGGTCTAGGTTTATAATGACTATAAAAGAATATATAAAAAAACGATTATCAGTTTTTATTGTATCTTCTATATCTATAATAGCTATTTTAGGAATATCTTTTTATAATGTTTTAAATAATAAATCAGGAGATATTGTTATAAAAGACAATATAAGCTATAAAATAGAAACTACTAAAAAAGAGAAAAATAACTATCCTATGAGCAAAGAAGAGGGTGTTGAATCAGCTAACGTTCATAAGATAACAATCAGTAATAAAGACTCAAAAAGAAGTAATTTTGAAGTTGTTTTAAAAGATAAAAATTCTTCAAGTCTAATTGATAAAGTTTATTATAAAATAGATAATAGAGAGGTAAAACAAATAAATAAAAATCATATTTTATATTATGGTACTTTAGAAAAAGGAGAAAGCAAAACTATAGAGGTTAGATTTTGGCTTGGAAGTGATCTCATAACTAATGATGATCAAGGTAAAAAAGCAAGCATTTATATAGATGTCTATGGAAAGTAGGGGATAGCTAATAATATAGCAATCCTTTTTATTTACAAAAAATAATACAAAAGAAAAAACTAGCTGAACTAGTTTTTCTAAATTTCTCTCATTTTTTCTTTATTTTTAAAAGGATTCTTTGAATCAATTTTATCTACAAAAAGAATTCCATCTAAGTGATCCATTTCATGTTGAAAAGCAATTGAAATATCTTCTCTTACACGAATTATATATTCATCACCATATTCATTATAAGCTTTAATTTTCATTCTAGCATATCTAGGAACTATTCCTTTTACTTCACGATTAACGGATAAACATCCTTCACCCTCACCAACATAGATAAGTTCTTCTGAATGACTTAATACTTTTGGATTAATAACAACATATCTTTCAAAAGTTCCATCTCCATTATCTTCACTTACAACAAAAATACGTTTCATTATACCTATTTGGCACATTGAAAGTCCCATACCAGCTCTTAAATCATATTTTTTTGCAAGTTCTTCATTTTGACTCATTTCTAAATAATCAAGAGAATCATTTATAGTTTTTATCATTTCATCATCAAGTGGGAAAGTAACTTCTTCTGATCTTTGATGTAATCGTTTATCTTTTTCGTCTAATATAGTAATATTTGGTAATTCCATAAAAACATCCCCATTTCTTCAATAAACGTATTCTATCAAAAAAAAGATTATTAATCAAGTTTGCGTAAACTTTACTTAAAATTTACTCCAATCATTTACGTGTTTTTTTGTTTTTTGTATACTAATAAAGGAACGGAATTGATTTAATGAAAAAAGTAGTAAAAAATTTAATAATAACTTTTTTAATTATAGTAGCAGTATTTATTGTTGGTTTAATGGATGATAAAAAAATTACTTCTTTAACAGTTGATAATACAATTGCAAAGAATGCCAACAAAGTTGTAACTACTACAACTAATAAGCACTATGTTTCTATGAGACTTGATAAAAATAAAATATATTTTAATTCTAATGAACCTAATATAGTAAGCAATATAAGTGATGTTGATTTAAAAAATTTATTAAAATCTAAAAAGGATAGTTGGAAGATATTTAATGAACAAAATGATGAATATACTAATTCATACTCTAAAAAAATCTTGAAGTTTTCTAACAAACTTTATAAAAGCTTAACTATTAATGATGGCTTTAAAAATTATACAATTGATAATAATAATGGAACTTATGAAATAAATTATCCAAATATAGCAACCGAAAACAATTATTTTCATGAGTTTGAAGATGCAATAAATACTTGTGATAATGACTGCACAATAACCTTGCTTAATAGTTTAGATTTATCTGATATTGAACTTGATAAAAATCTTACAATTAATGGAAATCATCAAACAATATATGTTAAGAACTATTTATTCAATTTAAAAAACTCTAAAATAGAAGTAACTTTAAATGATGTTAAAATTAATACTCAATATCTTTTGAAAGTAAGTAAGAAGAATAAAAATAGATTAACATTAAACAATAGTAAGATAATATATAGAGAGCTTGCAAACAATAAAATTAAAGTTGAAAACAATAAATCAAGTCTATTAAAATATCTATAATTTAGGTATAATAACCTTAGGTGATTTGAGTGATCTATGTTATTTGTGGACCAACTGGTGTTGGTAAGACTAAATTAAGTGTTAGTTTAGCAAAACACTTTAATGGAATAGTTGTAAATGCTGATTCTATGCAAGTGTATAAAGATTTAAATATTGGAACAGCTAAAGTAACTGAAGAAGAAAAAGAGGGAGTACCACACCTATTATTTGATATAGTTTCTCCAACAGAAATGTATACTATTTTTGATTATCAACGTGATTTAAGACGTGTAATTGATGAAAACAAAGGAAAAGACATAATACTTGTTGGTGGAAGTGGACTTTATATTAAAGCGGGACTTTATGATTATAAGTTTGCTTTAGAAGAAAATCATAAAAATTTTGATGAATATAGCAATGAAGAACTTTTAGAAATGGTTAAGGAAAAAGATCCAACAAGTGATATTCATGTAAATAATCGTAAAAGGCTAATAAGAAAGTTAAATCAAAAAGAAGTATCTTTAGATGGAGATAAACTACTTTTCGATGCCAAGTTTATTGGACTTACAACTTCAAGAGAAAAACTATATGATAGGATAAATAAAAGAGTAGATAAGATGATGGAAGAGGGACTTCTTGAAGAAGTAAAATCTTTATATGATGAAGGCATACGTAGCAAAGCTATAATGACTGGAATTGGATATAAAGAACTATATGAATATTTTGATAATAAGCTAAGTTTAGAAGAAGCTATTTCTCTTATAAAAAGCCGTAGTAGACATTATGCTAAAAGACAATATACTTGGTTTAATAACCAAATGGATGTTAAATGGTTTGATGTTGATTTTGATAATTTTAATAACACAGTTAATGAAGTTATAGAATATTTAGAAAAATAAAGACATAGAAATTTATGTCTTTTTTGACACTTAGGAAACATATTCAATTGACACATATATTTTTAAAAAGTATAATTTATATAGAATAGGATATGTGTTTATGACTGATAAGAAGATTTTTTTATTAATGTTTTTACTATCTATGGAATTATTAATGATCGGAGTATTTACTTTAGGAAATTCTTTTGCAATTCCAACTGATTATAATAATACTTGGGATGTTGGCTATATTGTAGATGGTGAAAAAGAAAACATTATAAATATTGACACTGTTATAAGTGAAAATGAAATTCTTGAAAAAGAGATAGAGATTTACAATTATGGAAACATTGATGCTATGTATGATAGTATGAAAATTATCGGAGATACAACTAACTTAGATGTATCGATTGATAATATAAAAGAAACATTATTTTCTCATGACAAATACAGAGCAACTTTAAAAATAAAATTAAAAGATAATAATGGTTCTAGTAAAGTTGATATTGGGGTAAGTTTATTATTTAAAGAATTAAATTAAAAGAATAAAATTAGGTGATTTCATGAATAAAAAGGTTAATTTATATCGTTTATTTATTATTATATTATTATTGCTAACGTTTGTAAGTGCATTTTTTATAAGCTTCTTTTATAACTTTGATAGCAATAAATATATTAAGAAAATGAATGCTCGTATTGAATACACAACAAATTATAAACTAGTTAATAAGGATAAAACAACGACATTTACCTCTTTAAATGATTTAGATAAGCTAAGTGTCTTATATAATTATTCAATGATTTTAAATATTAAATCAACAATAAAAGACAATTATAAAATTATTGGAAAACTTGTAATAAGTGATGGTGAAAAAGATTTATTTATTGAAGAATTATTTAATACAGATATTATTCCAACAAATGTAAATGGAAGTGTTTTAAATATAAAAGAAACAAAAGAAATTAACTTTAGTGAAGATTATCTTGAATACTTGAAAGCAATTCAAAACGAATACTACAAGGGGAAAAAAGCACGTATAGACTATGTACTTGTAAATGATATAAAAATGTATAATAACTATTTAAGTAAAAATATAACTAAAAACGATGATGTTATTCTTAGTATAGATTTAAATAATGGAACTATAAATCCCGTAAATGAAAATAAAAATGAAACTATTTATGGAAGAATTGATATAAATACTTGTTATGCCATATGTTTAGAACTTCTTTCATCAATAATATTATTTACTTTAATAATTATCTTGTTATTAAGAAATATTTTAAGAACTAAAAATTCTTTTGATTATCGTTTAGAAAAAATATTACGCAAGTACGATAAAAATATTGTAAACGTTAAAAGTTTTCCAAGAATTGATAATAAAAAAATTACTTTTGTTAGCAGTTTTAAAGAACTATTAAATGCTAGTAAAGAAAGTAAGTGTCCAATAAACTATCTAGATATAAAAAATCATCATGAAGCAACATTCATCATTATGTTAAGTGATTTAACATATGTTTATAAACTGAAATAACGAACATGTTGGGCATATAAACATATAAATATACTAGAGGTGTTTATATGGAAATTAATGATGAAGTTTTTAATAAGGTGGAAGCTAAAACCAAAGTTAGTAAGGAATCAATTATAAATATTGCTAGTAGACTTAATGAAGGAAATATGAAAGATCCTAAAACTTTAAGTGGCATTATTAGAGAATTAAGCAAACTTACTGGAAAGGAAGTTTCCAAAGAAAAAGAGGATAAAATAATTAACTTAATAGTTAATGATAAAGTACCAACGAATATAGATAAAATGTTTTAGGAAGTGATAAAATGCTTTTTTACGATGAAGTAATAGATACTGAAGGGTTAGTAGAAAAATTAATTGATAATCAATCTCTAAACGAAGTGAAAGTTGGAGTAATATGCTTTATTTTCGATAAAAATGGACGTGTTATTTTAAATAGAAGAGGTCCAGGTGCTAGAGATGAAGTTGGTCTATTACAAGCGGTAGGTGGAGCAGTTAACAAAAGTGATGTTAATTTTGTTGAAGCTTTAAAAAGAGAAATAGTTGAAGAAACTGGAAGTTATAATGTTAGAATAGGTGAATTTATCGGAGCTTATTATAATAAGAGTTTTGATAATGAAGCAAAAAAATATGTGGATTGGATAATTTTAGGGTATACAGGCTACTTAGAATCTGGAAAACTAGAAAATAGGGAGAAAAGCCGCAGTTATGATTTCGAAGCATTTTCTTTAGATGAGATAAAAGAAGAAGAACTTTCAAAATCAACCTATGAATTTATTAAAGTGTTAAAGAGGATGAAATGAAAAAAATATTTATAAATGAAGATGGAACAATTAATTTAAAAACTGTTATATTCACAATTATTATTGTATTATTTCTAATAATCGTTTTAATGTATTTATTGACTATTTTTAATAAGCCAATAACTGATGAAGACGGAGATAGAATAGAAGCAACTACTAAAAAAACAACAACTATGAATTTATGTAAGGATTGTAAACTTGGTTTTATTAATTCAACATACTCTTTAAAAACAAATGAGTCTATCGATATTTCTTCGGTCATGAGTTTAAAATCAATAAATGTAAAGAATATAAAATTCAGTGATTATGATCAAACAATTGTTGATATAAAAAGCACTAAAGAAGGCCTTATGTTAAAAGCCTTAAATAAATTAGGTACAACAAAATTAAAAGCGACATATCAGGATAAAACAGCAGAAATTACTTTAAGTGTTTTCAGTGACTATATATCATCTGCTAAATTATTCAGTGATAATTATTATGTTTATCTAGATGATAAAACTGAATTGAGTTTGGATACTAATCCCGAAAATGTAGAAGCAGGTTTTTTTGATGTTTTTGTAGATGATGAAAATATTGCAACTATTAAAGATGGGGTTATATCCGGAAAAACTTTAGGCAAAACAATAATAAAAATGGACTATAATGGTATTACATCAACTAGTAACCTATATGTTATTAAAAATCGTATTGCGATATATTTAATGGAAAATAACTCTATGAAAGAATATAGTGAGTATACTACAAGTATTAAAACATTTAATATATTAGTAAAGAGTTTAGATAAAGATATTACGTATAATGATTTATCCTTTAATATTGATTCTAACGGAAGTGTAAATTACATTGAACCCGATATTGAGGAACCTAATACCTTTAAATATGCTGTTAATCTAGCAAATGAGGGGACATATAATTTGGAATTTACTTTAAATGATGGAAGTAAAACTGGAATGAAAATAATTTATAAAGGTAACTAAGTTATCTTTTTTTATGAAAGTATTGTAATTTTAATTGTAAGGCAGTATAATAAAATTACCTATTAGGTAATAAACCAATAAAAAGGAGGAAAAAGGTGCAAATCGAAATCGACAACAGAGAAGTAAGAAAAATTTTATCTGATACAGTTAAATTACAAAAAACAATTGGATTTGAAATGATGAAAAAATTAAAATTAAGAATAGAACAAATTAGAGCCGCAAGTAATTTTAAAGAATTTCTAGATATCGGTTTAGGCGATCCTCATCCTCTTGTTGGTAATTTAGATAATCTATATGGTATTAAAATTAACAAAAATTATAGACTAATAGTGGAACCATTATCAGATAAATTAGATGATGAATCTTTAAAAAAGTGTGAAAAAGTTAATTTGAAAGGAGTTGCAGATTATCATGACGGAAAATGTAATTGGATTATCCCTTGATTTGTTGACTCATCCAGGGGAAACTATAAAAGAGGTTTTGGAAGATAGAAACATGTCACAAGAGGAGTTGGCAGTTAGAACTGGATATTCCGCTAAACATATAAGCGAAGTTGTTAGAGGAAAAAAGGATATATCCTCAGAATTTGCTAATAGATTGGAATATGCTTTAAATATTTCTGCATCTTTTTGGATGAATCTACAAAACAATTATGATAAAGAGACGTTTGAGATCAATAATTTAAACAATGTTGATAAAGAAGAACTAGATATCTTAAGTGATTTAAAAGATATTATTAAATATTGTGAGAAAGAGAATATTATTGAATGTAATTCTAAAAAGGAAATAACCTTGTTAAACATGCGAAAATTTTTAAATTTAAATAATTTATGCAGCATACCAAATTTACCAATTCAACAGGTTGCTTTTAGAGGTTCAAAAGCAAATAAGGTCAATGTCTATGTTTTATATGCATGGCAAAAAATATGTGAATATTTTACTAGTAAAGAAAATATAACTAAATCTTTTGATGCAAAAAAATTAGAAACTAAATATGAGCAAATAAAAAGTACAATGTTTTTATCACCAATGGAAATGGTAGAAAAATTAAAAGAAATTTTTTCTGAATGTGGTGTTGCATTTGAAATCGTGCAACATTTTAAAGGAGCTCCAGTTCAGGGGTTTATCCAAAAAAGAAAAGATAAAGTTATCTTATGTATGACCATAAGGCAATCATTTTCTGACATCTTTTGGTTTACATTATTTCATGAAGTTGGACATTTAATAAATGATGATTTTAAAAATCAATATATTGATTATCAATTTATTGATAGTAAAGAGGAACAACGAGCAGATAATTTTGCTAAAAACGTTCTTATAAATCAAAAAGATTATGACTTATTTATAGAAAATTCCGAATTAAATATTACTAATATAAAAAATTTTGCTTTATCTCAAAATGTATTACCGGGAATTGTAATTGGAAGAATTGAAAATGATCGAAATGATTATTCCTTTATGACACAATACAGGGAAAAATATAAATGGTGTAATGAACCAAATGATAACTAAGTATAAAAGTACAATATAATAAGTAAAAATATTTATAAATAAAATAAAAAGTAACTAAGATTTAAGTTGCTTTTTATTTGCTTAAATGAAATAATTGAAGAGGTGAGAATATGATAGAAATTAAAAATGTAAGTAAACAATTTAAAGAAAAAACTAAAAAGAATAATATTATTCTAGCTGATGATAATATTAGTTTAAAGGTTCCCAATGGAAGTATTGTTGGTGTGCTTGGACCAAATGGAGCAGGAAAAACAACTTTGCTTAGAATGATTGCCGGGATTCTTACTCCAACCAATGGAACTATTTTATATGATGATGTTGATATTTCAACATCTGCTTTAAAAATAAAAAATGAAATTGCTTATCTTTCTGGAAACACAAAACTATATAATTCAATAACAGGGCGTGAATTATTGAAAATGTTTGCCGATATCTATGGAGTTGAAAAAGAGGTAAGTGAAATACGAATCGAAGAAATTATAAAAAGACTTGATTTAAGTTCGTTTATAGATAAAAGAATAGGAGTTTTATCAACTGGTCAAACTCAAAGAATAAATATAGCAAGATGTTTAGTTCATAAGCCAAAGTATTATATTCTTGATGAAGCAACAAGTGGACTTGATATTATATCTAGTCAAGTAATTTTAGATTTTATCAAAGAAGAAAAGAAAAACGGAGCATCAATTATATATTCAACACATTACATGGAAGAAGCAGAAAATATCTGTGATTATGTTGTATTAATTAATAATGGTAAAGTTATCTCTTCGGGTACACCAGAAGAAATCAATAAACAAACAAAACAAAGCAACTTAAGAGATGCATTCTTCACATTGATTGGAGGTATAAAAAATGATTAATATATTAAAAAAAGAACTAAGAGAGATATTTAGAGATAAGAAGTCTTTATCAATGATGTTAATTGTCCCTTTAATGATTCCACTTATCATAATTGGAATGTCTTATTTATTTGAAAACAATGTCAATAAAGATATTAAGGATTATAATAAAATAGGTTTTGCCTATGAGTTAAATGAAACTGAAAAATATTTAGCTGATAGTTTTAAAATTGATGTAGTAACCGGTACAAAAGAAGAACTTGAAAAGATGTATAAAGAAGGTAAAATCAATTTATATGTAACAAAAAATAATAATCATTATGAAACTTATGGCTATGAAAATGATACCTCAAGTTATGCAGTAAGTCTTATAAGTAACTATTTTGAACAATATAAAAGTATTCTTCAAGAAAATTATTTAATCAATAAAAATATCAAACCTGATGATGTTTTAGATATTATTACATTATCTAATGTAACCTTAGAAGAAGAAAACTTCTTTGGAAATTATATTGTTAGTTATGCTTTTATGTTTATTATGATGGCAGTAACTGTCGCATCAACTTATCCAGCTACTGACACAACAGCAGGTGAAAAAGAAAGAGGAACTTTAGAAACTTTGCTTACTTTACCAATAAGTTCAAAAAGTATAATAATTGGAAAATATATAAGTGTAGCCATTTCGTCAATTGTAACAGGAATTATTTCTTTAATCCTTGCATATTTTTCTCTTATGTATGCAGGAAGTCACTTCGATATCTATAACGGAGTAGATATAACTTTGAATCTTGGTCAAGTTGTGTTTGCTGGTTTAATAATAGTTGCATATGCATTCATGATAAGTGGAATTTGTATAAGTATCGCTTCACGTGCCAAAACATTTAAAGAAGCTCAAAGTGCTCTTGGACCTATAACATTAGTATCTATATTTCCAGGAATGATAGCTTTCTTCCTAAATGTAAAATCTTCATGTCTTTTAAGTATGATACCTTTTATAAATTATACACTTCTATTTGATGATGTAACTAAAGGAAGTTTTAGTGTTCTTAATATAATGCTTATGTTCTTATCAACATTTATAATAATAGCTTTAATGTTAAGTATAATAATTAAACAATATAAATCAGAGAAAGTTCTATTTTAGAACATTTATATTTTATTTAACATATGTTTGTGTTAAAGTATTAGTAGATGAGGTGAGGTAAGTATGAGAAGTTTAAAAACAATATTAGAAAGAGAAAATCAAGAAGATCTTGAATTATTTGCCAGTGATTATTTAGAAGGACATTTCACGAGCAAAAAAGAGATGATAAAATCTTTAGAAGAAAAAATAAAAGACGAATTTGCAATATTTATGGATCGTGAGTTTAACTTTGATTATTTAGATGTTCTTAATGAAGTAAAAAAGAATGGTTCTTCTAACTCAATCTTAGAAGATGAATTAATTGATAGATTCTTTCTATTTTTTAAAGATGATGATAATCTAGAATTCCCAAAAGAATTAAATGATATCTTACAAGAAAAATTTAATAAAGCAAAACAAATACAACTTCTAAAAGCTGTAGTTATCTGTTATGTTGACATAAATAATGTAATTCCCGTAGAATTTTTTCAAAAAAACTATATTGAAAAATACTCATTAGATATAACTATTGAAGATTTAAATTTAGAATATCCTATTAGAAATGGATTAATATTAATATCTGATGCAAATGAACTAGAAGAATTTTATAACTTATATAAACAAATGGATTATAGAATACTTTCAAATGAGCAATTATTTAAGACATTTCATGTTCATAAAGATTTATTAACTTATATTGAAAAAATAATTAAAAATAAAGAAAAAATTAGCAAAGTATATGCCTTTTTAACTTTTAAACCAATGGAAGATCCGAATGATGTTTTAGGTAGTTTAGTGGAATACTTTTCAATTAACAAGAAGCAAGCAAAAATGATATCATCCTACTACTTAGACATTGCTGAAAATATTCGTTTTGCTGCTTTAAGAGGAAGAAATTTAAATGATTCTTTTCTTGATACTTTAAAAAAAGAAGCTGCAAAGATAAAAAGTAAGGAAGAATTTACTCTTGATAAATTTATAGAATTGACTGACCTTGTAAATGAAACTCATATAAGTAAAGATGATATACTTGAAAGTTATAATGAGATAACTGATATTGATGAACTTATTTTGGAAATCATCGAATCAGAAGATGTTTGTTATGATACTTTTGATCCTAAATTCCTAGTTGAAGGAAAGATTGGAATTGCTTTAGTAGATGATGAATATAAATATCTTATGCCAAATGAATTAAGACGTATTGTAGAAAAAGATAAAAGACTTTCTGAAAAATTACAAAAAAAATATAAAGATGATTTTTATGAAATTACTTATTCAATAACAAATTACATTCAAGCAAATGGAATAATATCTAAAGAAAAATTAATAGAATTGTTGAAAAAAACAGGTATAAAATTAAATGAAAATGAATTAAATGAAATTATTGAATATAAACATCTTTCAGTAATTGAAAATTATATAGTTGATCCAATTTTTGATCAAGATTCGTTTGATTATATTAAAAATGAAAAAGCAAAAAAAGATGATTACAAAATATTTGATTTAGATGAGTTGATAAATTTAAAAAACGAAATAGAGGCAACTTTGCTACAAAATGATATAGAACCTGAAGAATGTATTATTGATGATATTTATTATGAAATTCAATTTGCAATATTTAATAAAAAGGAACTAAAGAAAATTCTTTTGGAACATGAAATATTAATTAATTCAAAAAAATTAAATGAAATATATAAAGAATTGGAATCATTAAGTATGATTGCCCCTTTATGGAAACTAAATGGTTTTAGTAAAAACGAATTAAATTAGTTGTAAAGTCAACTAATTTTTTTTTATAAATTCTTTAAAATAATGGTATATTAATCATAGTAGGTGAAAATATTTATGGATGAATTAAAAGAAATGTTAAAAAGTTTACAAAATAAAATGAATGATCACGGAGACAGTTTATCAAAAGTATCTCAAATTCTTAATAGAATATCGGAAGTAGCATCTAAATCTTTAGAAACAGACATCCAAAAAAGTTTTATAGACTCTATTCTAAGCATTCCAGCATTTGACGAATATGATACGGTATTTACTGCTTTTAAAGAATCGATATATGAAGATCGTTTAAACAATTCTAAAAAAGCTAGAAGTTCACTAGTATCTTTAGAAAAGGAAGCAGTACAAAATTTAAGAACCTCAAAAGTATTTGATCCAGCAATAAACAAGGAAATAATGTCTTATTTTACTAGAATAAATAATATCCAAAGTGTTAATAATTTAACTAAAAAAAATAAAGATAGAATAGAAATAACTTATGAATATGATTCTTTAATATTTGACTATAATCACTATAAAGAAATGGGTGTAATAGACGGATTAAAAGAGTCGCAAGATATCTTTGGAGCCACAAAAATCGTCCCATTTGAAATACCTAGTAAAGAAATGGTTGATGAAAAGAATGAACTAGATCAAAAACTAAATGAATTTAAGAGAGTAAAAGATTTAATCTCCCAAAATCCAGAGTTTACTTCAGTAATTAAATCATCTTATCCAAAAACTTTAAATAAATTAGACGAGTATATTGAAAAGTATGAAACTCAAGTTAAAATAGTGAATGAAAGTCTTGCTAAAACAGATTATAAAGAAATAAAAGAAGCAGTTGAAAATGCTCGTATTAATGCTAAAAAAGAAACAAATGAAAGCGATAAAAATAAAGAAAATATTTTAGATTCTAAAAAAAGAGAATTAGAAGCTTTGAAACTTCAAAGCAATCCAAATTATGCAAGAATTGAAGCTCTTCAAAATGAAATAGCTGCTTTAGAAAAAGAAGAACAAAAAGAAGAAAAAACTCATGAAGAATTAAAAGATGAAAATATATCTGCTGAAAAAGTAGAGTTTGAAAAAAGTGATGATGAGACTTTAGTTGAAAATGCCGATTATATTAATATTCGTGCAGAAGCTATAAAAAGACTTAATGATGATGAACCTGGGTTAGAAGGTAAGGTACTTCCATCAATATATGAAGCAAAAGTCTCTGAATATATGCAAAAAGTCCGTAATGAAAGAATACAAAATAGAAGCATAGAAGATATAAAGTTTGAACTATATAAACAGGATAGAACTTTAACTGATGAAGTTACTGATGAAGAGTTTGATAAAAAAAGTGATAAAATTGATGAATATGAAAATGCAGCAACTATGTACCTTGAAAAGGAAAATGAGGTACTTGATAGATCTTTACAAGAAGAAAATGATTTTAAAGCCTTGCTTAATGAACTAGATAATAATCCCGATTTAGATTTAAGTGATTATGAAAAGATGTTAGAAGAACTTGATAAACAAACTATATTAACGGAAGAGGAAAAAGAAGAATTAACAGCAGAAATAGAAACTAGAAAATTAGCATAAGAAACAATTAATTTTGTTTCCTTTTTTAGTGTGACTTTTTATTAATTTAAATCGTTAATAAGATGAAAGGAGATTAAAATATGAATAATCGTTTTGATGAAATATATTATTTATATAGTAAAGATGTTTATAAACTGATTTATAGTTATCTTTTTAACATTCAGGATACTGAAGATATTCTTCAAAAAACATTTATGAAGTTATATAACAATAAAAAGATTCTATTATTAGAAAATGAAGAAATAAAAAAGTGGTTATTTAGAGTAAGTATAAATAATACAAAAGATTTACTTAAATCACCTTGGAAAAAACTTACAAAGAGTTTAGATGATGAAATAAAATCTTATGACTTAAATAAATTTGAAACTTTTGAATTATTAAAATCCATTCCAAAAGATTATAGAATACCATTATATTTATATTATTATGAGGGATATAAGATAAAAGAAATAGCTAAGATTATGAAAAAATCTGAATCAGCTATAAAGATGAAACTTTCAAGAGGTAAAGAAAAATTAAGATTAGAAATGGAGGGTAAAGATGAATAAATTGAAAGAAAAGTATATTGATAATATTAGCAATATTGTTTTAACAGATGAAAGAAATGACTATCTAAAATTAGAAACTATTAATAGATATAAAAAAAGAAAGAAGAAAAATAAAATTGTTTTTAGTTTAATTATGATATTCAGTATTCTAATCATTGGAACAGGCATAACTTATGCAAACGATATAAAAGCAAGCATTAGCGAAGTTATAACAAAAATTAGCAATAGAACCACATCAAATGGAAGTACATATACAAATTTTAAGTTAGAATCAAAAGCAAGAAAAAAATTAAATTATGATGCAGTGCTAAGAGAAAGCACATGTCAAAATTATATTGGTTCTTGTGATACAATTGATGCAATAGATGAATGTTATTCGATATATACATATGAAGAATTAGAAAAAGCTCTAGGCATAGAAATTTTAAAAAATGATTTGTTTAAAGATAATAGAATAGTAGTAACTAAAATTTCCCGTAAGGATGAAAAAATATCATACTTAAGGTTTAGCATGCCAAATCCTATGGATGCCGAAAAAAATTCTAGAAAGACAACTAAAATATATATGGAGATTATCATGCGTACAAAATATAATACAAGCAACAATGATACCATTTGGGAAGCTAATTTATCATCTGAAAAAAACATAAAAGAATACCATATAAAATCTATTAATGATAAAGCATACATTTTTTATACATTTAGTCATACTCAAAGTGTTTTTATAATTCACGACGATATATTATATCGATTAAAAATATCAATTGGAGATGATTACTCTTCCAATCCTGATAAGGCAGTTCAAAAAATATTAGAAGCTTTTCATTATTAAAATTAAAGGAGAAAATATAAATGAAGAAAATATTAATTATTACATGTCTTGTTTTATTAACCTTAGTTGGCATTCTTATACCGAAGTTTTTACCAAAAGAAAGTAATCATGAATATAAAAAAGAAGAAAAAAACATAATTACTGTAACTTCAATAACTGAAAAAGTATTCAAAGAAGAATTCACTACATTGATGAAAAAAAGTGATGCCGTAGTAAAAGGTAAAGTCATATCGGTAAATTTTGAAACTTTTGCAGGAAATGCTTGGACAAAAATTACATTACAAATAGATGATGTCTTTAAAGGAGAAGTTAAGAAAAATCAAGATATTGATATATATTATCTTGGTGGGTATATTTCTTTAAATGATCATATTAATTTTTATAAAGATTCAGAAAGATTTTCCAATTTAGGTGAAAACGAAAAAGCCAATACAATTCTTAAAGAAATAGTAGATGGAGAAGAATTTATTGCTAAAGATGAAGAATTAATACTATGCATCGTAAAAACGTCGGAAGCGTCCCCTCTACCTAAAGGAAGTTATCAACGTCTTTATGCTTCAGGTATGTTAAAAGAAAAAGATAATCAATACGTTCAAGTATATGGAGAATTTGATCCAAAATTTAAAATTGATAAAAATAAATTGAATAATCTAAAGAAAATAATTAACGAATAAAATATATTTGTTATTATAAAAGTGTAACGTTAAAATTACACTTTTTTTAATTTTAATGTGACTTTTAATTAGTTTAAATCGTTGTTAGGTTGAAAAAGATGATGGAGTGATTATAATGGGAGAACGTTTTAACGAATTATATCAGCTGTATAAAAATGATATATATAGACTTGCATGTAGTTATTTATTAAATGAACAAGATTCAGAAGATGTAATTCAAAAAGTTTATATAAAATTGTATAACAACAAAAAGATATTAACACTTTCAAATAATGAAGCAAAAAGATGGTTATTTAGAATATGTATAAATGAATCAAAGGATATTTTAAAGTCCCCTTGGAAAAAATTAAAAGCAACTATAACCAATGATGTGAAAGATAATAAAATAAAAAATGATTCTTTAGTGGATGCTTTAAACAACATAAATCCAGATTATAGAATACCATTATATTTATTTTATTATGAAGGATACTCTATAAAAGAAATTGCTAAGCAATTAAAGAAAAGTGAGTCAGCAATAAAAATGCGTTTATTGAGAGGAAAAGAAGCATTAAGAAAAGAAATGGGAGGAAGTATAAATGAATAAGATAAATGATCGTTTTAATAATACTTTTGATAATATTAAGTTATCCAAATCACAATCATATGACTTAAATCAAAGGATTATCCTTGGTTATAATAAAAGAAAAAGAAATAAAAAAATCATTTTTTCTATATTAGTTATTACTAGCATGATACTTGTTGGAACAGGCATAACTTATGCTGAAGAAATAAAAGAAATTGTTACATCAATATTTACTAAGTCTTATACCGAAAAAATTGATAATAATGAGGTTCAAAAAATCAAATTAAAATATAATGGTGTTAAAGAAATAAATTATAATGCTGATTTGAAAGAGTCAACTGGTAGTGGCATTGATTCTTTAAAGAATGAACCGATAGATAAAGATAGTTATTCAATGTATACATATGAAGAACTAGAAAAAAAATTGGGTATAAAACTTTTAAAAAATGATTTGTTTAAAAGAGATAAATTTATTTTAAAAACGTTAGAAAAGAAAAATGGAAAAATAGCAACTATATGTCTTTATATGACTAATGTTTTTAAGTATGATAATAAGGAAAACAAAAATGTATCTTTTGTTAGCTTTAATATTTTAATAAAAACTAAATATGCTGAAAGGAAAGAAAACAGTGAACTAAATCATGGAAACTATACTGATGAAACTATTCCAAAGTATAAGGTAGGAAAACTAAACACAATGGCTTATGGAATTGAATATGGAAAGAGAAGACGAGTGTATATGGAGTATGATGACGTTCTATATAGTTTTACTTTAAGTCCTGGCGCTGATTATCATAATAAACCTGATGAAGAAGTTCAGAAGATATTAGATGGATTCCATTATTGAAAAGTGTAACGTTAAAATTACACTTTTTTAGTTTAGTATATGTAATAAATTCAAATATGTCACATATATTTTAACTATAAAGGAGAGGTAATTATGGAGATGAAAGACATAATTAAAGATATATCCGCAAGAGGAAACGGATCAATATATCTAGGAGTTGTTGGTACAGTTAGAACTGGCAAATCAACTTTTATAAAAAAAGTAATTGAAAATTTAGTTGTTCCAAATATAGAAGACGAATACGATAAGAAAAAATGTTTAGATGAAATTCCTCAATCATCAAATGGAAAACAGATTATGACTACTGAGCCAAAATTTGTTCCATCACAAGGGGCCGTAATTAAAATAGATGACTTTAAAACAAACATCAAACTTATTGACTGTGTTGGATATGTTATTGATGGAGCAATCGGGTATGAAGATGCTGAATCTAATCCTAGATTAGTCAATACGCCTTGGTACCCAGAAGCGATTCCATTTATAGAAGCTGCTGAAATTGGAACTGAAAAAGTAATTAAAGATCATTCAACTATTGGAATTGTTATAACTACAGATGGATCTTTTGGAGAGTTTAAAAGAAGTGACTATATAGATGGCGAAACTAAAGTAATTGAAGAACTTAAAAGTATAAATAAACCATTTATTGTCATTCTTAACACTACGCATACAGATAATCCAGATACATTAAAGATAAAGATGGAAATTGAAGAAAAACATGGAGTAAAAGTAATTCCTTTAAATGTTGAAGCTATGGGTAAAAAAGAAATCAATGATATTTTAAGAAGTGCAATTGATGAATTCCCAATTGTTGATGTTGAAGTAAAACTTCCTGAATGGGTACATGTTTTACCAAACAAAAATGAAATTAAAATGCATTATCTAAATAAAATAAAAGAAAGTGTCGTTAACGTCAATAAAATGGGTGATGTTAATTCGATAATCAATTATTATACTGATTCGGATATTATATCTCGAGCTTATATAAGTGAATTTGATGCTGGTACAGGTGTTGTTTCCCTAAACCTTGATAGTTCAGATGAACTTTATAATGAAACTTTAAAGAATATTGTCGGATATTCTAATGTAAGTAAAGCAAGTATCCTAAAAGTGTTCTCTAGATATCATGAAAGTGAAGAAGAAAATAAATGCTTATCTGAAGCTTTAAAGATGGCTCATGGATGTGGATACGGAATTGTCTATCCAACATTAAAAGATATGATGCTTGAAAAACCAGAAATCATAAAACAAGGAACTCGTTATGGAGTAAGACTAAAAGCAAAAGCCAGTTCTATTCATATGATTAAGGTTGATGTTGAATCCACTTTTGAACCAATCATTGGAACTGAAGTTCAATCTAAAGAGTTGATTGACTATATTATGAGAGATTATAATGATGATCCTACAAGTATTTGGAAAAGTGAAATATTTGGTAGAAGCCTAGATGAAATCGTTAAAGAAGGTATTCAAACTAAATTAATGATGATGAAGGATTCTACTCGTTATAAACTTTCAAGTACAGTAAGTAAGATTGTAAATAAAGGCTCTGATAAATTAATTGCTATCGTATTATAGTAAACAAAATGTAAAAGAATATGTAAAATATTCTTTTTTTTATTCTTTAACTTTATAATAAAAGTGGTGATATCATGAAAGATTTACACAGCCATTTTTTATATGGCGTTGATGACGGATCAAAAAGTTTAGAAGAAACAAAAGAAATGCTTAAAAACGCTTATGAATGTGGCGTTACAGATATTGTTTTTACACCTCATTATATTGATGAATCCAAATACGTAAGTGAAGTAAGTGAAAATGAAAAAATATTTAATACTATAAAAGAGAAAGCTGAAGATTTAAATATAAATATCTATTTAGGTAATGAAGTATATATCAGCAATAATATTTTAAAACTCTATAAAGAAAAAAAACTTACAACAATAAATAATAGCCGATATATGTTGGTTGAAATACCAATGCATTCTAAGATAAATGAAGTAAAATCAATATTTTTTGAACTTATAAGCAATGGTATAGTCCCAATACTTGCTCATCCAGAAAGATATGAAGCTTACTATAAGGATTATGAATTCTTTTATACGTTAAGAAGTATGGGAGTTTTAATGCAAATCAACTTTGCTTCTTTAGCTGGTTTATACGGTCGTCATGCTAAGACAATGGCTAAAAATCTTTTAAAGCTTAATCTTATCAGTTTTGTTGGAAGCGATATTCATCATCCTGATAATCGTTTCAATTATTTAAAAAAGTGTGAAAAAATAATTTTAAAATGTGTCGGTGTTGAAAAAAGCAAGGCAATACTAGAGGATAACTTTACAAAAGTTATAAAAAATGAAGAAATAAACTGATTATTCATGATATAATAACTATATAATAAAAAGGTGGATTTATATGTTAGAAGAATTAAATATGTTATCTAATCCTAAATCAAGAGTAGCTGAGGCTGTTAAAACGATCAGAACTAATCTTGAATTTAGTTTAGTTAATGGTGGAGAAAAAAAGATTATGCTAACTTCTACAGAACCAGGTGAGGGAAAAAGCTTTATAGCGGCATCTCTTGCTCAAAGTTATGCATTATCCGGTAAAAAAGTTTTAATAATTGATTGTGATCTTCGTAGAGGAAGACAATATGAAATATTTGGTGTTTCCAACGGAAAAGGCTTATCCAATATTTTGATATCTGATTTATCAGGAGTAAAAATTGAAACAATAAAAACCAAGCTTAAAGGAGTATACTTACTTCCAAGTGGAACGGTACCTCCAAATCCAAGTGAACTTTTAGAAAGTAAGCGTATGGGAAAACTTATTGATATGCTTGAAAATAACTATGATATTATTATTTTTGACTGTCCTCCAGTAGTTGGTTTATCAGATGCTTTAGTTGTAACTAAATATGTATCTACAACTGTAATTGTAACAGCTTATAAACAAACTAGTGAAGACATGCTTAAGAAAACTGTAAAAGCATTAGAAGGAGTAAATGCACACATAGCAGGTGTTATTTTAAACAAAGTACCAGCAACTAAAAATGGATACTATAATAAATACTATGATGCATATTATGGAGGTTAGTTATGGAAGAATTAGATATAACTCAATTATTTAATTATTTTAAATCTAAAATAATATATATTATCTTTGCAACTTCAATATTCTTTTGTTTATCAAGTATATATGTTAATAAGTTTAGAGTACCTAAATATACAAGTGAAACAACAATTCTTTTAAATCAAGCAAATGAAAATTCTGCCATAAATACAAGTGATATCAATTTGAATAAATCTCTTGTTACAACATATGGTGAAATAATAAAGAGTAAAAGGGTTCTTAATCAAGTAATTGAAAAACTAAATTTAGATTTAACTTATAAAGAATTAAACTCTATGGTAAGTGTAGGAGAGATAACAGATACTTCAATAATAAGTATTAAAGTAACTGATAAAGATAATGAACTTGCATGCGAAATCGCGAATGAAATAGCTGACGTATTTGCATCTGAAATAGTTTCGATTTATAAAATTGAAAATATCAGTACCATTGATAAAGCCGAAGTAAGTGAAACTCCATCATCCGCATCAACTTTAAAAATTGTTGTAATCGGTTCTCTTATGGGAATGATACTTTCAATAGGTATTATCTTCATATCATTTTATTTTGATACAACTATTAAAGATGAAGAGGAAATAGAGAAAATTACTAATTTACCAGTTATTGGAGTTGTTCCAGTAAGTTCTAGAATAAAAAATATTAAAAAAAATAAAAAGGAAGATATTGTTTTACCAATTGCAAAATCTAAATAAAAATAAAGAAACCGAATTAAAGGTGATGATATGTTAAATATAAATGGATATTCAAAAGAAGATCTATATAAAATTTTTTTAAGTAAAATCGATGATTTATCAAGATTTAGATTAGAAAGCATCGATACAACTTTGTCTATCTATAAGATGAAATTTACTAATTTAGGTTTTGTTTTAACAGAAACTAGTTGTTATAACAAAAGAATCTATTTAAAAAGAAATCAACTTGGCTTTTATGCAGATGAAAGAGAATCTTTTATAAACGATGAATCATTTGAAAATTATAATGCCAGTGTAAGTTTCTTAAAAGAACATAACGATGAATTTGAAATAATTCATAATCTTTTAAAGGATAAAGAAGCTATTTTGAATGGTTATTATTACACTGATAGAGCTAATGAAACTGACTTAGAAATAATTGTAAAAGTTTTGGGTTATGGTTCTATAAGAGAAGATGAAATACATGAAGAAAATCCTCATCATCCAAGTGAAGAATATAAAAATTTGATATGTTTAATTGAAAAATGCAATGACAAAAGAAATTATAAACAAGTAGCTTCAAAAACAATAGATATATTAAACAATATTTTTAAAGATACTTTTGAGTTTAAAATAAAGTTGAAACATGAAAAATATGGTCATGATTTTGATTCAGAATATGGTATTTTAGTTATAGATAAACAAAGTAAAGATATGCATATGCTATATGGAATAGAAAATGGTTTAGTATTTAAAGAGGATTTGGATAAATATTCCGGATATACTAATTATTTAGATGTGTATATAAAAATAATAATAAAATGTATTGAAAAACAATAAATATATTAAAAAAATAACGATTTTTCGTTATTTTTTATTGCATTTGAGATAATTTTTTGCTACATTTTATATGTAGGGTAAACCTACTAGAAAAAAAATATATGGGAGGTACATTTAAAATGTCAAAAACTGAATTAGTAGAATTTGTTGCTGCTGAAACTGGATTAACTAAAGCTGATGCAGGAAGAGCAGTAGACGCTATGTTGAAAGGAATCGAAAAAGGACTTAAAGAAAGTCAAAAAGTTGCATTCGTTGGATTTGGAACTTTCTCTTCAAAAGTAAGACCTGCTAGAGAAGGAATTAATCCATTAACAAAAGAACCAATGAAAATTGCTGCTAAAAATGTTGTTTCATTTAAAGCAGGAAGCAAATTAAAAGACGCTTTAAATTAATAAATATAGGACTCATTTACTTGAGTTCTTTTTTTTTATGTTTTATAATTATTTTAGAGTGATGATATGAAAACTAAGAAAGTATATAGACTTAAAACAAGTGTTAAAATATTTTTTGTAGTTATGATACTTCTTGTAGGAGGTATAGTTTTTGGTGTAAAAAAATATCAAGAATATTTATATACTAAAACTAATGAATATGCGCTTAAAAATCTTGGATATTCTGAAGAAACAACACAGTTGATACTTGATAAGTTAAATGAAGATGAACAAAAGAAAGTAATAGATTTAGGATATAATGAATTTATTCCTCATTTTCTAACTGCTAAATATTTTATGTTTAAAAATTTAGATGGATATTTAGATCAAGTTATAACTAAAGATGAAGATTTCTTTAAATATCATGGTACAGATGGTTATGATTATGATAGTATTGTATCATTGGTAAATGTCCACCGAAATATAAATTATTATGAAGCAAATTTAAAAACTGATTTTTCAAAAGGTTATGGAATACTTGCTAATAAATATTATAGTTTAGGTGAAGATTATGAACCAGATGATTTAGTGAATGTTGATATAAAATATTATTATGGAGAACCTAAAAAAATTAGAAGTGAAGCTTATAATGCTTTTATTGAAATGTGGAATGCAGCATATGAAGAGGGAATATATTTGATTATTATTTCCGGGTATCGTTCTGCTGCTCATCAAAAAGAAGTGTATGAAGCGTATCAAACTGATAAAGGAACAAAATATGCTGATTCTATAGCCGCAAGAGCCGGTTATTCCGAGCATCAAACGGGGCTAGCTTTGGATATATATTCTAAAGAGTGTACAAGTCAAGCAAAATTTCATGAATCTAAAAGTTATGAATGGCTTATAAACAACTCCTATAAATATGGCTTTATTTTAAGGTATCCTAAGGATAAAAAAAACATTACCGGTTACAATTATGAATCTTGGCATTATCGTTATTTGGGTAAAGAATTGGCTGAAAAAGTTCATGAATCTAATCTTACTTATGATGAATATTATGCTTATTATATGGAAAATTAAAACACTTTTATCACAAGTAATAAGTGTTTTTTTATTTTCAATTCTATAATTTATGTTAAAATATATGTAGGAGGATTTGGTTATGCAAGTATTTGATAACGTCAGTATGATTGCTGCTGTAGGTAAAAACAATGAACTAGGTAAGAATAATGAACTTATTTGGCGGATTAAAGAAGATTTAAAATTCTTTAAAGAATATACAATGGGTAAACAAATGATTATGGGATATAATACGTTTTATTCTCTTCGTGGAGGAAAACCACTCCCTGGAAGAAAACATATCGTGTTAACCAGAAATCATGAAAGTGATATAGAAAAAAATGAACAGATATATATTGTTCATGGTATGCAAGAACTACTCGAATATATCGAAAACTTTAAACAAAAATTTGTAGTTATAGGTGGGGCTTCACTATATAAAAATATGCTTGAATATGCTAAGACTTTAGTTCTTACAGAAATAGATGCTGAAAGTAAAGCAGATGTATATTTTCCTAGAATAGATGAAAATGAATGGAACAAAGAAACGATATACGAAGGAAATGAAAACGGAATAGTTTATAAAAGAAAATTATATGTTAGAAAGTAAAAGAAGGTAAAATTATGATAGTAAATGGTAAAGAAATAAAAATTGAAAGAAGCAAAGTAAGATTATCAGAAATGGATATTGCTTATTGTAAGTTAGTAGAAGAAATATTAAAAACTGGTATTAAAACTCAAAATAGAACCGGAATAGATACAATAAGCATTGCAGGATGGAATCATAAATTTAATGTTGGTCGTGAATTTCCAATTGCTGAAACAAAAGATGTAAAGGTTAAAAACAGTACTTCTGAAATACAATGGATACACACAGTACAAGATAACCATCCATCATGGTTAAGAGAAAGAGGCAATAATACTTGGAACTTATGGGAAGTTGATGAAGATGGAATATATCGTATATATGAACAAGGCGATAATGCAATAGATGATCCTGAAAGAGAAGTTCCATTAATGGAACAAGTTAGAAATCCATTAACAGGTGTGATTGAAATAATTCCTCGTTTAGATAAATATGGTAGACAAACTATGGTTAAATCCAAGGATGTTATGGATAAGAAAAGTAATGCCAGAACTATAAAACAAGCTATTTGGTTTGGACTTGAATATGCAGAGTCAATTGGAGAGGCTTATGGATTTCTAAATGCTGTTTATAAGAAACCTCAATGTGTTGAATGGACATTAAAGAATAATCCAACTGATAGAAGAATGAATATTAATCTATGGCAAGACGCTCATATTCCAAAAGCTGTGCTTCCATCATGTGTTTGGAGTAGTGAATACAAAGTAACTCCAGATGGAAAACTACATTCATATGTTCATCAAAGAAGTGCTGATGTTCCACTTGGACTTCCATTCAATATTACTCAATATGCATTGCTTTTATCAATGTTTGCTGCATCTTGTGGATATGAAGTTGGAACAATGAGTTGGAGTATAATGGATGCCCACATTTATGTAAATCAACTTGATGGAATAAAGAAACAATTAAAAAGATATAAAACAATGTTAAAACAAATAAAAATGATCCAATCTAATTCAGACGAAGAAGTTGAAAATTATTATAATAACTTAAATGAATATTATGAAAATATACAAAATTATGCTTATAATTTTTTAGACTCTTATATTAAAAACAATCCTGAATTTATCAAGAATGGTGTACAACAAACTGTTGAAAACTTACCAATGTCTAAAAGAATAAGTATTTTAAAAAAATTGAATTTAAAGCAACTTGCTAAAGATTATGAACAATCATTTGAAGAAAAAGTATGCTTTGAACATTTGGTAACAAGAGACAATCCAATACTTGAACTAGCAAATCATGATAGTATTTTTGAATATTCAACTGATTATGTTGATGCCAAAGATCCTTATTTAAAAGAAAATCCAATTGGTAATAAAGACATAAAACTTAAAAATTATACACCAACACCATTTATAAAAATGCCAATTGCTCAATAAAAATATTAAAAAAAATATTAAAACTACCAAACTTAAAATTTGGTAGTTTTTTTGATAATTTAACGATTTACATGTTAAACTACAAATATTGAAATTATAGATTTACAAAAAAATTGTGTATTTTAATTTGCAATAAGTTGTGTACTTTAATTTGCATATCTATACTTTTTTTTGCTTTTCAACCAAAATTTTACAAAACTTGTGTAAAATCGCCAAATTGACTTGAAAATCGGGGGGGGTATTATAAAATAAAAATATAGGATGGTCGAATGTATGAAGAAAGTTATGAACAAAAGAAATATGATAATATTTGGAGTAATTTTATTTGCTCTTATTTTAGTTGCAATTTTTCTTGGAAAAGAAAAATATGCATATCCAACAAAAGTAGAAAAGCTAAGTTTTAAGGAAAGTAAATGTGGAATACTGGCACAAAATAAAACTAAAAGTGGAGCTAAAAAAGTAAAAGTAACATATGAAAAAATAGAAAAAATCGTAGGTTATGATGAAACAACGGGAGAAAATGTAGTCGATAAAGTGTTTAAAATAAATCTAAGCAATATAAGTGATAATTATCGAGTAGAAATATATAATGATTATACAAAAGAAACAAAGATGTTAGAGGTTGAAAACAAAAAAGCAAGCTTTGAAACAATATATAGTAAAGATATAATCAAATATACAATAAATATAATAAGTAAAAATGGAAAATGTAAAAACGATATAGCAAGAAGTATAACAGTAACACTTCCAGTAATAAATAATTATTCAAAATATAAAGAATGTGAAGAAAAGAAGAATAAGAATTATAAGTATTGCAAAGAAGAAATATATGAATCATTACCAAGTATCGAAGAGTTTAATAAAGGAGTGAAGTAAGATGAAAAATAAGAAAGGATTAATATTTGTATTAATAATATTAATGAGTGTTGGATTTGCTGCAGTAACAACAACTTTAATAATAAATGGAACAACAATAGTCGCTGAAAATGAAGAAGATTATCAAGTATATTTTTCAGGAGCAGTAGTAGATAAAGAAGATTATACAAATGAAATAATAAGTAAAGATAAAAAAACAATAACATTTGAAACAAAAGAACTAATGAAGGAGAATGATACATCAGAGTTAAAATATGATGTAACAAATGGAAGCACTCAATATGATGCCAGTGTAAGCATAAAAGTTAGTAAAGAAAATGATGACTTAATAGAAGTAACAAATACATATGATGATAGTAAAAAGTTAAGTGCTAGAGAAACAAGAACTGGAGTATTAACAGTAAGATTAAAAAAGGGAATAACAGAAGCAAAAGATGTAAAAATAAAGGTGGAACTAATCTTTAATGCTGAAGAAAGAGAAGAAATAGATACAACACCAATAGAAACAAAAGCTTATAGTATAAGTGGATATTTTGTAGATAAAGAAGGAAATGCTGTGCCAAATGCCAATATAGCAGTATTTTCAGAAAATCCACAATTTGTAATAACAGATGATTATGGATACTTTTATGTAGGAAACTTGGAAAGAGGAAAGCACGAATTATACTATATAGAAAAATCCGATGTAAATAAAACAAAAGAAGAAATAAAGAAAAATGCCATAGATGAAACAAATATAACAACATCAAGTACAAGAACAATTGTCTTTGATAATGGACATGAAATAAAAGATAAAGTAGTCGGAGAAGAAAATAATAAAACATTTAAAATAACATTAGTAAAAAATAATGGAGAAGCCGATGAAGAAATAGAGGTAAGAGAAAACAGCAAATATGAGAACTTACCAACACCAAATAAAGTAGGAACAAAATTCCTTTATTGGAAAGATGAAAACGGAAAAATCATAACAGAAAATACAATAGTAAGCCAAGCAAAAACAAATAAATTATATGCATATTATGGAGAAAATACATATAGAATAGCATATAACTTAAATGGAGGAATCTTAAATAATCAAATAACACAAGCAAAATATGGAACAGAAATAACACTAGAAAATCCAAGCAAAACAATAAAAGTAACAATAAATGATAATAATGAAGGTTCAACAATAAGTGAAAATGAAATATCAAAAATACTAACATTTAAAGGATGGAGTGGAAAAGATATAAGTGGAACAGCACTTGCAGATGGAACTTCATGGAATGGAAGTATAATAAAGGCAACTACATTTAAAAACTTAACAGATGAACAAGATAAAACTGTAACATTAGAAGCAAACTTTGAAGATACAACTATAACTTTACCGGAAGTCACAAAAAATGGATATACATGTAAGATAAAAGATGGAGAAACTACTTATGAACCATCAGCAACATATCCAATAAAAGGAGCAGATACTAATAAAGAATTAACAGTAGAATGTGGAGCAAATACATATAAGATAGTATATAATCCAAATGGTGGATCAGGAAGTATGGATGCAACAACATGTACATATGATAAAGATTGTACATTAAGAGCAAATACATTTGCTAAAACTGGATATACATTTGATCATTGGGAAGTAAATGCAAATACATATAAAAATCAAGCAACAGTAAAGAATCTAGTTGAAAGTGGAAATGTAGAATTAAAAGCTATATGGAAAGCAAATACATATAAAATAGCATATAACTTAAATGGAGGAGTATCATCAAATGCCCCAACAGGAGCAACATTTGATAAAGATGTAACTATAGCAAATCCAACAAAAGAAGTAACTGTAACAATAGATGGAAATAATCAAGGAGCAACGTTAACAAAGACAAGTTATACAGGAAATCCAGTATTTACAGGATGGACAGGAAGTAACTTGTCAAATACAGCACTTGTAAATAATGTAAGTTGGAATGGAACATTAACAAAAGAAACAAAGTTTAAGAATTTAACAAGTACATTAAATGGAACAGTTAACTTAACAGCAAATTATAATGAAACAAGTGTAACTTTAGATACTCCAACTAAAACAGGTTATACATGTGGATATACAGATACAGCAACAGGAAGTATTAAATATACAACAAGTATAACAGTAAGTGATAATAAAACAATCTATGTAAAATGTAATCCAAATACATATACAGTTTCCTATAATCCAAATGGCGGAAGTGGAAGTATGGATGTAACAACATGTACATATGATAAGGATTGTACATTAAGAGCAAACACACTTACTAAAACTGGATATACATTTGATCATTGGGAAGTAAATGCAAATACATATAAAAATCAAGCAACAGTAAAGAATCTAGTTGAAAGTGGAAATGTAGAATTAAAAGCTATATGGAAAGCAAATACATATAAAATAGCATATAACTTAAATGGAGGAGTATCATCAAATGCCCCAACAGGAGCAACATTTGATAAAGATGTAACTATAGCAAATCCAACAAAAGAAGTAACTGTAACAATAGATGGAAATAATCAAGGAGCAACGTTAACAAAGACAAGTTATACAGGAAATCCAGTATTTACAGGATGGACAGGAAGTAACTTGTCAAATACAGCACTTGTAAATAATGTAAGTTGGAATGGAACATTAACAAAAGAAACAAAGTTTAAGAATTTAACAAGTACATTAAATGGAACAGTTAACTTAACAGCAAATTATAATGAAACAAGTGTAACTTTAGATACTCCAACTAAAACAGGTTATACATGTGGATATACAGATACAGCAACAGGAAGTATTAAATATACAACAAGTATAACAGTAAGTGATAATAAAACAATCTATGTAAAATGTAATCCAAATACATATACGATTAACTTTGATTCAGATGGAGGAACAACAGTAAGTAGTAAAACAGCAACATATGATAGTAAAATAGGAACATTAACAAATCCAACAAAAACAGGATATAACTTTGTCGGATGGTATTTAGATACAGAAAGTATAACAAGTGAAAGTGTATATAAATATGCAAAAGATATAACATTAAAAGCAAAATGGACAGAAGCAACAAATACAAAATATACAGTAAATTATTATCTACAAACTTTAGATAAAAAATATGATAAAGCAACAGAAAGTGTAGTATATACAGGAACAACAAATAAAACAGTAGATGCGGCATTAAAGACATATGAAGGATTTGTAACACCAAGTAAACAAACAGTAAAAATATTAGCAGATGGAAGTGCCAAAGTAGATTATTATTATGTAAGAAAAGAATTAAAAGTAACATTTGTAAATGGAGATACAAAAAAAGAAGTAACATATTTATATGGAAAAGAAAATCAAGCATTTACAAATAATGGATTCACAAAAACTGGATATACATTAACAGGATATTCAAATACAAGTGGAGGAAGTAAAAACTATGAAGTAACAAGTACAGTAACAGGAGAATTCATAGATAAAAACTATCCAAGTAAAACAGTATATGTAGTATTCACAGCAAATACATATAAAATAGCATTTAACAATAATGGTGGCACAGGAAGTATGGATACAATAACATGTACATATGATAAAGATTGTACATTAACAAAAAATGCATTTACTAAAACAGGATATACATTTGCAGGATGGAGTAAAACAAGTACAGGAGCAATCGAATATACAAATGGGTCTACAGTAAAGAACTTAGCAGCATCTGGAAGTATAACTCTATATGCTAAGTGGACAGCAAACACATATACAATCACATATAATGCAAATGGTGGAAGTGGAACAATGAGCAAAACAACATGTACATATGATACAAATTGTACAATAGCAGCAAACTCATTTACTAAAACTGGATATACATTTGCAAGTTGGACAAAAGATTCAACAACAGGAACATCATATACAGCTGGTTCAACAGTTAAAAACTTAGCAACAAGTGGAAATGTAAATATGTATGCAAAATGGAATACAAACACATATAAGATAGCATATACAATGAATAATGGGTCTTTAGGAACAAATAAACCAACAAGTGCAAGTTATAATGCAAATGTATTAATAGATAATCCAACAAAGAACTTAACAGTAACAATAAATGCCAATAATCAAGGAGCAACGATATCAAAAACAAGTGTAAGTCAAACTCAAACATTTAATGGATGGACAGTAAGTGGATTAAATACAAGTACAGCAAAAACTGGAACAGCAAGTAATGCTATAACAACAGCATATACAGGAACATCAACAAAGAATACATACTTTAAGAATCTAACAGCAACAAATAATGGAACAGTAACATTCACAGCAAACTGGACAAATACAGCAGTAACTTTACCAACAATAACAAAGACAGGATATACATGTGGATATGCAGATACAGCAACTGGAGCAATAAAATATGCAAGTGGAAGTAAATATACACCAAATGGAGAAACAAGTAAAACCTTATATGCAAAATGTAATGCCAATACATATACAATCACATATAACTCAAATGGTGGAAGTGGAACCATGAGTAAAACAACATGTACATATGATACAAATTGTACAATAGCAGCAAACTCATTTACTAAAACTGGATATACATTTGCAAGTTGGACAAAAGATTCAACAACAGGAACATCATATACAGCTGGTTCAACAGTTAAAAACTTAGCAACAAGTGGAAATGTAAATATGTATGCAAAATGGAATACAAACACATATAAGATAGCATATACAATGAATAATGGGTCTTTAGGAACAAATAAACCAACAAGTGCAAGTTATAATGCAAATGTATTAATAGATAATCCAACAAAGAACTTAACAGTAACAATAAATGCCAATAATCAAGGAGCAACGATATCAAAAACAAGTGTAAGTCAAACTCAAACATTTAATGGATGGACAGTAAGTGGATTAAATACAAGTACAGCAAAAACTGGAACAGCAAGTAATGCTATAACAACAGCATATACAGGAACATCAACAAAGAATACATACTTTAAGAATCTAACAGCAACAAATAATGGAACAGTAACATTTACAGCAAACTGGGCAAATACAGCAGTAACCTTACCAACAATAACAAAGACAGGATACACATGTGGATATGCAACAAGTGCAAGTGGGTCAATATCATATTCAAGTGGAAGTAAATATACACCAAGTGGAGAAACAAGTAAAACATTATATGCAAAATGTAATGCAAACACATATACGATTACATATAATGCAAATGGTGGGTCTGGTACAATGAGCAAAACAACATGTACATATGATACAAACTGTACATTAGCAGTTAACTCATTTACATATGACGGATATGCTTTTGTAAGTTGGACAAAAGATTCAACAACAGGAAAAGAATATACAGTAGGTTCAACTGTTAAAAACTTAGCAACAAGTGGAAATGTAAATATGTATGCAAAATGGAAAGAAAGCATTCCAGATCCAGTATCATTTACAACAGATTCATGGAAAACAATTCAAAAAGCAGTACAAACAGGAAATACAAGTAAATATAATGTCGGCGATACAAAGGAAGTTGACACTGATTCTGTTGGAACACATACAGTACGTATAGCCAACATGAGTGAATGTACAAATGGAGAAACAAGTGAAACAGCATGTGGATTTGTAGTTGAGTTTGCAGATATAATAACAAATTACTATTTTAATAGCACAGCAACAAATGTAGGAGGTTGGAGAGATTCTGAAATGCGTACATATATAAATGGAACAATATATAACTCATTACCAAGTGAATTACAAGATATAATAGCAACAACAAAAGTAATATCAGGACACGGAAGTACAAGTGGAGAAACAAACTTTGAAACTCAAGATAAATTATATTTATTATCAAGTGAAGAAATATATAGTGATTTTGCAAGTTCAAGAGATGCAAAATATGATACAGCAGCAGGAACATCAAGACAATTAGATTATTATAAAAATCTAGGAGTAACAACAAGAAACTCTGCAGAATCAAGAAAGCAATATTATGGAAGCAATTCATCAACAGCGCTTCGTTCGGCTGATTCTAGCAGTAACTCTTCTATCACCATCGTCTTCGCTGGTGGCGGTTTTTCTAGCTACTCCGCGAGCTATATGCATGGTACTTCACCCGCATTCCGAATCGCATTAGTAGATTACTATTATGCATTTGGAACACCAACAACAGCAAGTGTAACAGATTATAGAACATTAGGTAAAAATGTATTTGTAAGATTGGGAACTGACAATTCAAAAGCTGTGTGTATAAATGATGATGGATTATTTTGTATCAAAACAAATGATTATGATAATTCAGTTTTAGCATTAAAGAATCATTTTGGGGAATCAGCTTGTAGTGACAATTGGTCTAACTTCTACTGCTCCTCTGATGCATTCAACTGCACTGCTACTTCGGGTGGCAACGTGACTTGCCGCGATAACTCGGCTTCTGAGCGCTGCAATGTGTCCTCTTCTGGTTCTGTAGATTGCAGCTAGTCCTGCCTCCCTGAAGATATCTAAAAATCTAAAATCTATCTTTTGATTTATCAAAAGATGTTGAGGAGCAATGCGACGAACAAGTGCCGAACGGAAGTGTAGGCAACAAAGTTTTGAAATGGTTGGTATCGATTATTTCAAAAAAATTATATAAGATGATTTATTATTAATTTTTTATATCGTCATTTTAAACTTGTGAATTTCACAAGTTTTTTTCATAAACGTTAGATTATTACCAAAATCAGTGAGTAACAGCTGAAGAATATGATAATGCATCCAAACAATTTCAGGGATATAACAATCCATTTTGGCTACGTTCAGCAGCATCCACTAGTACGATCAAATTTATTCAATGTGATGGTGATTTCAATATGTTAGATGCTAATGATGATGGTGGCATCTCTCCAGCATTTAAAATCTCATAAAAAAACATCTTCAAATTTGATGTGAACCCAATTTAGGAGACATCATAAAAAAAAACAGTATATTAAAAAGAGAAAAGTTATTTTTCTCTTTTTGTGTAAGTT
>ERZ1673743.407-NODE-407-length-67013-cov-5.364915_pt1 | contig 67013 bp, 105 predicted proteins | sample MGYA00580197_ERZ1673743 | MGnify/ENA primary metagenome ERZ1673743 (study PRJEB41218, sample SAMN15661795) | gut metagenome | host: Homo sapiens | place: Canada: London | collected 2015-08-20/2019-03-30 | study: EMG produced TPA metagenomics assembly of...
GGTACAGAAATCCGTTGAGGAAATCTGTACCCTATTTTTTTCTCGTGCGCAGCCCAGGATAGCCCAGGAGCGACGATTAAGCTTTAGGAGTGTAGTTTCACCAGTAAAGGCATTGAGCGCTCTGAGAGCCGTCTACGGGCTTTTATTGAGGCTTGTTAAATCTGGTGCATTTGCAGTGTCCGTATGGATCGCTGTGTCGCAGCCAATAGCTACCGACTTCCACTGTACGACCACAGTTTTGGCAGAGACATTTCCATCTGGTTTCATTGCCGGCGATCCGTTCATTCTGCACTGGCTCGATTACTTTGAGATAGCCAAAAGTCTGGCCTGTAAGGTCATGCTGGAGTTGGAACTGGGAGCAACCACAGGATCTTGTTTTACCTTTTCTAAGACTGTCTGATAGAACGGATACCGTGTTGCCACATTCACACTTGCAAATCCACCTTGCCTTTCCGCTTTCAGTGGCAATATCTTTCTGGATTACAGTGAGTTTTCCAAAGACTTCACCAGTTAAATCAATGAGGGTGGGAGATTGCTTGTGTCGTAGGCACCCACATGACTTTGTTCCATTTTCTTTGAGTAAATTAGTAGACGATACAACGACGGTATTCCCACACTCGCATTGACAAAGCCACATGGGGCGACCTGGCTTGCGGTCTTCTACTCTCTGCAAAACAGTAAGCAGGCCAAATGTCCTACCAGATAAGTCAACGTGTTTGCCCACAAAAATCCCTCCCATCAAGATATCTTGATTTTACCTTCGAGATTCGCAAAGGACTGCTTCTTTACCTCCTTGGTGGCCTCGGCATAGATGTTCATGGTGGTTTCAATATCGGCGTGTCCCATAATTTCTTGAATGGCTTTGATGTTCTTCTCGATCTCGCAATACCTGGTGCAGAATGTGTGACGGAGATTATGGGCGGAGAAATGGCGGATCAGAACAGGATCGCGGCCATCTCTGTCGGCCTGAATAGTTTCGTCTTCGATATAGGCAGCACAAATGCGGTCAATGGCGCGGTTGACACTGTGAGGGGAGAGCGGATCGCCATACCGATTTTGAAAGATAAATCCCGTATAGCCGTCTATAATGGACTCGTTAAAGCCTATGATTCCTTGCTTTGCCCATTCTGTGCGCAGCGCCTCTTTGACTTCTTCCAGCATGGGGACGATACGGGTGCCGGCCTCTGTCTTTGGCGTTTCAATATGGAAACGGGCTTTGGATTCACCCTCATATTTCCGATATACCATGTTGTGGTTGATGCTGATAATCCCGTCCTCAAAGTCGCAGTCCTCCCAGCGCAGGCCAATGACTTCACCAATGCGGCAACCAGTTCCCAGAAGAACAGTAAAGAGCGGAAGCCAGTGGTTATAAATTTTACTGCTTTTAATATAGTCGATGAAAGCTACCTGCTCTGCTTTAGTCAGAGCGTGACGCTTTGGCTTTTCCCAATTGTTGCTTTTCTTGATTTCTGCCATAGCGCCGGTGGCGGGATTGATACGGATATAACCATCACGCACGGCCATCGTAAAGACAGGGTGGATGATGGTGTGAATGATTTCCATGGAATTGGGCTTAAATCCACGCTCTCTGATGAGGCGGTTATAGTAAGCCTTGACATCTGAATACTTAATGCTTGAGATTTTCTTTTTGCCAATATCGTCTTGGACATACTTCTTGTACATATAGAGATAATTGGCACGAGTGGATTGTTTCAACTCTGGTTTATTGGAGATATAGAGGTTGAAGAGATCGTTCAATGTTGCCCTGTTTTCTACGGTGGCTTTGATACCATCTTCAAGGTCACGGATGATTTTCCGTTCCTTTTCTCTAAGGCTCAGATCATCCTTACAACCAGGAGGGAGGCGGTCAGTTGGCACAAGCCGTCTGCTGTATACATCGTGCCGGTTGCCATCTGCGTCGGTGTAGGTGAAACGATAGGTGCCATCTTTGCGCTGAGTTTCACCGTCTTTAAGGATACGGCCTTTATTGTCGGTTCGTTTTTGGCCGGCCATGACATTCTCTCCTTTCGTAAGATTTAAGAAAATAAATTCACTCTGCAATTACATGATAAATCAAAGAGCGAAATTCGTCAATAGATAAAATCACTGAAAAGTTACTTTTGAAATTTAGCGTTGATTTTATTCGTGCGTTAGTTTACAATTAAGATAATAGGGGAGGGGGAACCCATGATGACAGAGAAGATCCGCATTGCCTTAATCAAGCAGAATAAAAGCGTTAAAGACCTTGCTGCCGCCATAGGATGTACCTCTCAAAATCTGAGTGGGAAGTTCAAGCGGGATAACTTCAGCGAGAAAGAATTGACGGAGATCGCTGAGGCACTGGGATACCGCTATGAAGGTAAGTTCATTAACAAAGAGACTGGGGAAGAGATATAAAACATATGTTCGAGTTCTAAAGCTTTATAAACGGGGTGCAGCGCACCCCGTTTTTTTTAGTAGATTGTGTACATATACTCAAAGAGTTTGCGATAGCCGTTCCCTTTGGGCAAATACCCTCGATATCTTCTTACAACCCTGTTAGAATGAGTTTTCCAATACACTTGCCTGTTTGAATTTTTAGGATACTTGATGTGGTTCCCTACAGGTTGGAAAATCCCGTCAACCCAGTCCCAGTTTACATAGCCGGCCTCTGGATGATAGCCGTATGTCAGTATTTTTCGCAGACGATTATCCTTGTGGCGGTTCATAGCTCTGCGGTAAGCCCGCCCTGTTTTCCTCTTGCCGACCTTCTTTGCTGGCTTGGGATATTCATGTGCATCTTCACAATATCCGCCGATCCAGAAATGTTCTTCACCAATTTTATCGCACCCACAGTATTCAGGTTGCCAGTCTCCATATTTGTGAAGCCGTTCATATCTACTCTGGACATTATCTTTTCCAAGCGGGCATTCGTCGCATAGGAAATTTATATTGCCAATGGGGATCACCAGGTATCAACCCCTTTTAATCCGAAATGTTGTTTTCCTTTTATGGAATTGACAAAGATAAGATTCGGTATTACAATACATTACAGAGTCTTCCAAACATCAGCGATCCTATCTAATACAGTGCAAATATCCATTTTGCTGATATCTGTTTCCAGTAGAGCAGACACATAGCACATGGCGCTATTTTTCAAAAAACTCACCTCTTTTCAGGAGCTGATAATGATGTTAAGTGCAAAGCAATGTGAATTGGCGAGAGTGATGACTAAGGACACCATCTCTGATATCCAAATGAATGCGGAGTATCAAACGATGCCCGATACTGACAAGACCATAGCAGCGGATCAGATTGATAGCTTGCTAAAAGAGCATAATATGCCGTTTGATAAAGGAATTGATTTGTTACAAGATGACTTTGCAAGGGTTGCATCACAATTCCAGATAAGCCCAGCTACATTGTTTTGCGTCTATATGGCAAGTAAAAACAAATGATATTTTAGCTCCCGTTGAATGCGGGAGCTATTTTTTTACATTGCCAGTGCTTCATCAATGTTAATGGAGTTACCAGGTTTTAGAGAAGGGAAGAGGGCGTTGTTGATGTCGGCAATCCAACCATTTTCACTATTGCCAATGCCTACAATATCGCTGTTCTTGATGTGTTCTACATATTCCGCAGTTGGGAATAGGTTCTTGATTGCTTTAATAGCTTCAATTTCCTTACCAGAAAGCGGAGTCGTTTTTACAATACGCTCTGGGTAGTTAATAATCTGGCTTAAAGCTTCTGCTGGGAGCCTACCTTCGTCGCTTACAATATCGCCATTTTCATCTATGCGGCAGGTTCGTGTTATTCTTGTGGCATGAGATGTATATGTGATGCAAAATTTCTCTCCCTGCTCAACTCCAAGAACATCACAAATTCTTGGCGACTTAATATTGCACTTGTCATCGTATAGATGAAATTCTCCGGTCACAGTGCATTTTACCTTTGGCGGATTGCTGGTATAGCACATACCGTCTGTTTTATTACATTGACCACAAAGCTTTGCCATTGCCTGTTGTTCACTCCAATCTTTGAACTCTTTACAGGTATCGTTGCAAACTTCAACTCCATTTTCGTTTGCAGTTCCCCAACCATGATCGCACCCCTCGCATGGGTGCTTGCTTCTTAAAAGGTATTCAGGTTTGCTGGCTGGGCATTCATTGCATGAGAGCATTTCGTATGCTCCGCAGCCACCGGATTTATAACAGGACATTTACACTTACCCCACATCTGTTGTATTTTTCTCTGGAAAATCACATACAATGTACCTATAACACCCATTTATTGAACAATCAGAACTGATAATACAACCAACATTATTCTCAGTTGATTTGGCAACTTGTTCGTCGTGCAGCCTACTCAATTCTTTTTGAAATAGTTGGTAAGCATTCTTTGATTTGCTCTTATTCAGTTCGTCAAAGACATCTTTTGCGTATTTTTTGATAGAACTCATGCTAAAACTCCTTATGACTGAAGAGATCACAAAGCTGCTCAAAATAGAATTTGACTGGGTGTGGAGTAGGTGTGACCAGGCCAAAGCGAACAGCGTTTTTATAGGTGACGCTATCACGCATAAGAACAGCCGGCATATTCTCTACCATTTTGCGGAACCCTTCTAAAGTGGATCTGCTTTTGTAGTGGTTGCAGCTCCTACAGGCAGGAAGCATATTATCCAGCGTATCCTCTCCTTGCTCTGACCAACCATTGATAGGGATAACATGGTCAATCTGCATATCCTTGTATTCCAGCTCACACCCACAATAAGCGCAGTGCCCATTTGTTTTTCTGTAGACTGCCATGCGCTCATCTTTGGTTAGTTTTCGACGTTGGTTCATTTCTGTTCCTCCGTGGCGTTGTTGCCAATAAACAAGGTGTCCCTTAGTTCTTTAACATAGCGGTCAAACTCTGCCATAAATTCCTCTTCTGAGACCTCTCTAAAACTCATGCCAGAAGTATTCTTTGCTTCGCCCAGGATGCTGGAAAACACCGTGTCGCAATAGAAGGGGACAATATCATCGTTATCGCAGTCATGCCCCAAGTAGAGAGCCGGGTACTGATAGGGGTTGAAGTGGCAGTGGCCGGATAGATCGTATTGCTCACGAGGGATATCAATGATCCGCAGATAGTTGCCGTTTAGGATAAAGCAGCGACCTACATTTTTCTTTGCTTCTTCTTGGAATTTTCTGATTTCCATTTTCTCAAGAGATTTTCGTAGAATTTGAAGCTCGGAGATTTTCTTATCAATTTCTTGGAGTGTCATTGTTCACCTTCTTCTTGTGCTGCGTCTGTTTTGCTTTTGCGCTCAATAAACTTGGCCATTTCCCAACCATCTGGAGTTTTTACTTTATGGTATCCGTATCTCGAAAGCGCTCGCTCATACAGTCTAAATCTTCGCGGGTCTTCACCCTGGACAACGATTTTTGTATCTTCGGTTTCACGGAGATAGATGTACCTTTCAAATTCTAAGAGCATATCTCTTGCCCAGAACAAAGCCTCAACACCACAGCGTCCAGTTGCCCTTAGCGTCAGATTGTCATCTTTGGTTTGGTTAAACCACCCGTTGAGATTTTTCTTTTTATCGGCTACGGCAAATGCAACATGGTATTCTGTTGATCTGCTGCCATTCCAGCGATAAAACGCAATTTGGCAGAATTGGCCGTTAGATAATTTGTGGCGCTTATAGTACCCTTCCGACTCCTTATCCCAGGTAAAGGATATTTCTGAGTTATTGTCTTTTTGGCTCATAGCGCTAAATCAGCAAGCTCCGAAAGCTTGATGGACTGGTCTGGCTTTAGAGAGGGGAATGCGTCTTTCTTCAGATAGATGATTTTGCCATCTACTTTAAGGGTGGTCATGTCGCCAACGCGCTTTAGCTCACCGTTACCGAGAACATCGAGTAGGTTTTCTGCCTGTACGATTTCATATTCTGCAAAGTGAGGCTTGCGGATGATGCGGTCTGGATCGTTGATAGCCTTAACCAGATAATTCACATTTAGGTCAGTTTCCTTGTGCTCTCCGTGCGATAACGAAATGTGGATTTTCCCATCGTCATTCACCAGCAAAACGATCCCGGTGCTTTTAAGTTCAAATCGTTCCCCAACATCAACCCCCAGCACTTCACAAATGCGAGGGCGTATCATTTCGGCGGTGCCATCAATATGATTATCCATGCCGGACTCCTTTTCTACTGTTTTTGTGGGTTCTACGAAAGCCCACTCATAAACTTCTTGCGGATTATTTAGTGTCATATAACACAATTTGCCACTATAATATTCCCCAGGCTTATGGCAACAGTTCCCGCTTGTGTCCCCACAAATGGAACCAGTTTTTCTACCAATGGAACGCCCCACTGATCTGGCGGCATGACTCCGATGGAAACCAGATATGCGGAGTTCTTTTTCCATCTCTCGATAATTTCTAAGCAGGCATCTACATCTCTATTAAGTAATTCGATAGAGCGTTTGTAGTCTATTTCCTCCATTCGCTGCACCCTCCGTTATATTTCCATACACAACGGTCACACAGGCCAAAACACCATTTCTTTCTAAGCTCGATCAGAATCTTTGGCATTCCTTTCAGCCTCCAATTTTTCTTTTTGCTTTCTTTGCCAAGCTCTGAACTTGGTTAGGTATGGCTCTGGAATTTCATATCCTGCTAAACTTGCAGAGTACATAAGTTTTTCTGGATCTGCTAAAACAATATCAATGACAGCCATCATGCCTTTCCAGTTATTCATGCTGTACATTTTGAAGCCGTCTCCAACTTTTTCAATGCCATCCTTTAGATCTCGTAAAGCTTTGCGGTAAACTGGGTAGTAATGAAGCGGCAGGCCATTGTCTATGGCATTTTTCTGCTCTGGAAGATAGGTATTGAAGTATTCTTTCAAGTAATCTCTTGCAGTACAGAGCGTGGTACGGTGGTCATTGAGATAAGCGTCCGGCTCTTCATCAATCATCTTCTGCAAATCGTCAAGGAGGTCTTGTGGTTTCCATGGCCGAGCCTCTACATGGCCTTTAATCATCATATTCCTCGTCCTCCATAACAGCTTTATTCCATGTGTCAACCGCGCATCTAAGTGCTCTTTCTGGGTGAGCTTTCCCCTCAGTTACTTTAAGGTGCGCCCGCCCAAGGAATGGTTTGCACTTTAAGGTAGCCCAACATCCGTGTCCGGCAATTCCTTTGAGAGACACGGATGGGGTTCTACCACAAACAGGGCAGGGGAGAATGGCAACATCAACTTGAGATTGCATCAACATACTCTTTCACCTTCTTCACATTCCAGAAGACACGCTTTCCAAACTGAATGCGGGCTTCTGCAAGTTCCCCAATTTGTACGGCAGATCTTCGGCCACACCCAAGCATGGCCTGAAGATCGCTCGTATTTACTGCTATCTTTTCACTGGGCTGAACCCCAGAAAATTGTCTTGTTGCGTTCATGTAATTCCTCCTACTATACCTACCAGTTAAGGAGTGTCACAATTAACCTTTATCTTCAGAAATCCCATCAAAAATCTGAATTGGGATTGGGCTGCATAACATGGGGTAGAGAATAGAATCTCGAATTTCTTCCCATGCGTCTCCCCAGGTCAAATCTTCCTGTACGGCTACAAAGTCCGCCCATCTTCCACGCATGTTTTCATTCAGCCCTCTGATACACGTGACTTGAACTCCGTCAAAGAGATACAACCGCTCATTTTTGCTTGAAGTAACTAAACTCTCCTGCGAAACAGACCGGAAGCGGTTGATATATTGCTCCAACGCATCGTCAGTTTTATAAAAGACTAAAATTTTGAATGCTATATGAATCACCTCAAATCAATTAACTAACTCCTTACAAATCATCTTCCAAATTCTTATTCACATACACACAGGCGCTTTGTCCGTTGTCTTGGATGACGAGCGCACATAGGCGGCCATTGTATACACACCCAGCATCAATACATATGTCTCCTGTTGGGACTGTGTAGGCTCTTCTGTCAGTCCTTGGTGTGTGTCCAAATACAACTTGCTTTTCTCGTTCTTCTGTATCTGTTTGAATCCAATCGCGTCCCCACAGAAGATCTTCCTGGCTGTTATCTTGCAGCAGGGGATAGGACAAGCCGGCATGACAGAAAATAATCTCTGGGGTGTCGTAAACAAGTGGCAATGTCTCAAACCATGAAACTGCGTTAGCAAGATCCTGGCCGTTTTTCTCAAAACTGTATTCAGTTGAGCGCCCGCCGTTTCGATACCAGAGCGGATAATTACCATGCCTATATGCGTCAATCGCCATCTGCTCATGGTTTCCTCTGAGGCATACAACCTTATCCTTGCCGATTTGATGCTGAAGCTTAATCAGCATACTTACAACCTCATAGCTGAAGTATCCACGATCAATGTAGTCTCCGATGAAGACAAGTGTATCTGTCTGACTGGAATATGATACTCTATTGAGTAAGTCTTTTAGCGTATGCACACACCCATGGATATCTCCAATTGCCACAAGTCTGTCCATCATTTCACCTCTTTGAAAACTTTCTCTGGATTCTTTTGTGGGATGATATTGACCTTAACGCCAATCTGTTTCAGCAGATCAATATAATATCCAGCGTGGATATTCCCCTCCAGAACCGACACTTCTTTTACAGATGGGGCAATGACAGTTGTAATATCATCAATCTTCGTTCTTTTAATAAAAAGCCCCTCGATAATATCATACGGATGTCCCATTACGGAGCAGAACCCGCTCTCTGTAACAATGGTGCAGCCGTCGATGTGAGGCATAATAATCATTCTTCCACCGCCTCCGAATTGAACACAATGGGGTCTGTATAAAAGAACTCTGTATGACTACCAACATCAAATGCAGTCATCTTTTTCCCTTTCACTTTTGTGTTCCACATTCGGACATAATAAATATGGAAATGGCGATCATCACAGAACTTCTTGATATGTTGGAGCGCTTCAGCGCGGGCTTCTTCCGTCGATAAGCTATCGCTAATCTGAGCAATCTCCCGCATATTCCCATTGCTTCCTTTGAAATATAGCGTCATGCTGCAATTTCTCCTTCCTCTGAGATTGGCAGTTTGTAGATCGTCACATCCATGTCGTTAAAATATGTGCAAATCATTTTGTAGACTACGCTCCAGCTGCCATTTGCAAGACCACATCCGAAGTTGTATGGGAAAGCCAATGACTTATCGTGAAACGCAGTTCTTAGCTGGTCGAATGCCTTTGTGAGAGCCACATAATCTGTATAGACCTTCCCGGCAGTTCGTCCATAATTGAGTTGACCAAAGACATTGGCAACTGCTTTCCCAGGCTCCACATCGATCAACTGCACCTTTCCAAGCAAATCATATGGGGAGGTAGAACGTCGGCAGAATTTGTGGTATTCTGTCTTAACCTCAGGCCAGCGTGTGTAGATTGCCTTTGCAACACCAGATCCCATTACACTCCTACAATTTACCTGCTGGACAATAATATCTTCTGTAGCATCCAGCAGATCGCCAACTACTGTCTTAATCATTCTGGTCTCTCTTTCTGCACACTTCTGGGACAAGGACAACGATTGATGTATCTGGCCTAAAACAATATTCCTCATATTTCTTGTTCCAGGCATTTGCGAACTCTACAAACTCTCTCACCCCAGCGTCATCAAAATACACACCGTCGCAATCAAACTCGTCTATAAGCTCTGCAATATGTGTTTCTGGATCGAGGCGAAGATAGTCACGATAAGTTCCAAATACATAATCTGGGACATCAAATCCGCCAAACTCGCTTGCATCCAGTAGATCGCCAAGATCTGAATAGAACTCGTCGTTCCAGTAAAGCATATTTCCTGGAAACTTTTCTTCGTACTCTTCCCAGGTCATTTTCTGCGCCTTTTCAAAAAGCTCTTTATTCCTACATGAGTCACACTTAGTAATGTACCGAGGGGTTTCAATGCCACAGACGCTGCAATGGTATTGCTTACAACAAATACTTGCTGCGTACTCGCTGGCATATCCTTTGCCGCACTTATCACAAAACCATATGTCCATAGTTCTCTTGGTCGCCATATAAATCACCACCTATCGAATTGATTAACTATTTGCTTTGATGATTTCATCCAATGTCCTTGGCGTATATCCCATATAGGGGAGCATACAGCCTACATTGATGATGTTCCCGCAGCTATGCGAATTAAGCGATCTGCTGTTCTTCAGCTCCGCTCTCCACTTATTAAGGAAATCATTTTCCCGTGTTGTATGGACATGGCCGCAAAGCATATAACAGTCTGGATTGTAAGAAGACTTGTAGAGCAGCATAGGGTAATGGCACATAATAACATGCCGGCCACCATCGGTAATCTCCTTATAGTCCTTAATGTCTTGGAACATCTTTTTCAGCGAGGAAGTCATCTCTTTCAAATCATGGTTTCCACGGATCAGTACCTTGTTTCCGTTTAACAATGGTACAATTCGTTTCCAATCCGGCTCTTTACCCCAGCAGAAGTCCCCCAAAATGTAGGTGGTATCTCCAGCGGAAACCGTGCTATTCCAATTTTCAATAAGAGCTGTTTCCATCTCTTCTGTATTCCTAAACGGCCTGTTGTCAAATTTCAGAATATTTGCATGGCCGAAATGTAAATCACTTATGTATCGGTTCATTCTTGTCTCCTAATATGGTAGTGCTTGATACGGATATCGAGTCCTTTTTCTTTTGCAGTTTCAATCATGTGCTTTGTCCCTTTAGATTCGCCGTCCCAGAAAGCAACCAGAGCGTCTGCGTATTCTGCCATTTTTACATTCCGTTTGAATCCTGCGGACTTCCCATCGAGATCCCAGTCGGCAGGGAAATAGATGACTTGATATCCATGCTCTTTCGCATATTGCTCTCCAAGCCTATCTGCTCCACGAGCCATACCGCACACGATCTGGATATCGTCATTTATGTTCTTTAGGAGGTAATCCAGGCTGTCGGAAAGCCCCTTGTAGTTATTAAAGTTTCTGCCGCCGGCCACGATTACTTTGAACATTTTGTTGCACTCCTATCGATTAAAAATGAAAATCATTATCCTTGGCAAGAAACACTTGATTCATGGGGCAGTCCTTACACAATTCCTCTGCGTATGTACCACCTTCGCACATCATTCCATACCCACGATTGCAGCTTAAATCTTGCATGTCACCACGCCAGCGCTCAGTGATTATCCCGCCACAAGCGCCATCGTAACAGTATTCTGGCATTTTGTTATAACCTCCGATTCATTTCTCTTGTCAGAAAATCATTTGATTGCCAAAGGCGATCTTCTTTGTATCTCCATGTTTTCTGGCATCTATAATCAAGCTCTTCAGCACAACGAGAGCAATGTCATCAGGGGTTTTAATGGTGTGTGTGATATTCCTTCCGCTATGAGTTTTGAAATCACCAACCAGCTTATCAAGAGTAAGATCGCAATATTCATCCTCCCAATCCCCAAGGAAATAGAAGCGGTCAACAACAGTTCTGCTTGCCTCGTTTTGGAATGTGCCAAACAGGATCGGGTCTGTACTCCGGCGCTCTTTCTCTACCTGCCGTTCCACGCGGCCAGTATAGTCAGTAAAAAGGACATAGAGCTTATCAAACTTATCCTTAACCGCCTCTACAACGGAAACGATCTCGTCTGGGATCTCGCGCTCATAGTTTTCAAGCTCAATGATTTTCACAACATCTTTTGCCACATTGTCGATATACTCTTCAATATCGTCACGATAAATGAAAGTGTCTACACCGAGCGCAATCAATTCCCGCTCCTTTTCAATGCACTCAAGATGGAAAATCAGTTTCCGCATTCCTTTTGTTTGCCCTGTGATTCGGTACTTGTTCAAAAGTTCCAGACAATTATCGTAAATTGCCGTCAGGTCTTCATCGGTAACACTATGCTTTCTGTCCTTGATAAATTGGAAATACTCATCAGGGGAGTAGGTTTTGCTTGCGTCCATATGTAGACACCTCCATAATTCTTATTTAGTTTTTAGCGCCAAACTCAACAATGTCTGGAATACTGGTCGATCCAAATCCACCGTTGCGCACTCCATCTGCCTCATCGTCATACGAAATCCCATAGGGGAGAAGAATGCCCTGCACAAAGCTGCTGCCCTTATTGATAAACAGCTTTTTATTCTGCCGGCTGTCATTGATTACTTTGGCAAAAATGTGTCCTTCATTGTCAGAGTGGAAATAGTCTGAATCAATTACCCCAACTGTATTGTTGAGCTGGAGACGGTACTTAAATCCAAGGCCGCTCTTTGGCATACAGGCCAGCCACCAGCCATGGTCAATTTCAACACGAATGCCAGTCGGAACCTTCATTTCTACGCCTGGAGTTAGGCTCATATCAAACGGGGCAAAGAAGTCATATCCGGCAGATCCCTTTGTAGCCCGCGTAGGAATCTTGATCTGGTCATAAATCTCTCTTACGGACTCTTTGGACGGCTTATCGCAATCCTCGAAAAATGTGTCACAATAATCATTGTAGAACTGGTCAAATGATACCTTGCTAAATTTCGCTACCCGATTCATGTGTTATCATCTGCCTCCTTGATTTTGATATATAAACCGCAATGGCATGTTCCTTCCTCCATCGCAAGAAACTCTTTACACATACATTTTGTATCTGGGCTTTTTACAAGCTGACAGGGGCAATACCCATCGTTTGCTTTCAATTTTGCTCTTACTTCATTTGCATACTCTTTGTCTGGATTCACTGTGATTCTCATATGGCACATACCTACGATATCTGCTCTGCGTACTGATTATCTGATGAAAGCTCAATCCCCAATATATCGTCATACCGATGCTGCTTATCCGGGATGAAACGGCCAAACTTCACAATAATGAATTTGTATTTCCGAAGCCGCTCAAGCTCGGCCTGTACTTCATCTGGGTAATATCCTGTATAGATTACAAATGGGGATCTATCCCCAGATGTACGAAATAGGCGGATAAGAGACTCAACCTCGTCAATTTGGAGCATAGGTTCCATCCCGCCAATCACAACTGCTTTTGTAATCGGGTTTGTTGAGAAGTGCTGGTAAATTACTGTGTCTGGAATCTCTTTTGTATCTGCCTGGGCAAGAGGTGCGTTTTGGCACACCTCAATACCCAGGTTAGATTCTGTACAGCATTTGAAATCACAAAAGCAGGTGTTGATAAACATGGATGGGAGCTTGAAGTTTGTAAAGTCCTCTTCAATAATTCCCTTTACCCGCATTACATGACCTCGCTTTTTGTAAGAACATCATACCACTTTCTCTTATTAAACTCCTGCTTGCGGATGTTCTGATAGCTGCTTACAGGGGTATAGAAGCCAACTACACGAGCGTATGTATCAGCAATGGGTTTCCCGCAATGCGGGCATGTCTTTGTACCCATAAAAGCGTGTTTGTCTTCACACACAGAAATCTTTGTCGTAAACGCAAAATAAATCACGCCCTGGCTGGCTACATAGTTGAGCATATCCCATGCGGCCTCTTCATTGGGGAAACGGCTCTCAATATCAATATGGGCGATACAGCCACCACCACACTTGGCATCAAACAAGGAACCAAGTCGGCACTTCTCCTGAATCGTGCATTTCTCCATGAGAGGAATCCACTGGTTTGAGTAGATAAAATACTTGTTCTGCTCAAAGAGAAGATTGTCTGCCGTACAAATGACACCAGCGCAATTCTCCGCAGGAATCATTTCCAGGTTGAATGTGAAATCGCACTCAAAGTTATCTTTGACATCGTTGATGGTATCGAGAATTTCAGTTGCAAACTCCACTGCCTCATCTGAGTAGGACTTATTTCCCATTTCATCCTCGTTAATCAGGCCAAAGAGATCCATGACCTCGTACATGCCGATACCGCCAATGGTGCAGAATTGCTTATCCAGCTCAACGGCACCGTCCTGATAGTTCGGGAGAAGACCTTTCTCGATATTTCTTTTAATGACATACCGCATGGAATACAGAGCCTTGCAATCAAGCAACACACGATCACGAAGAATGCTGAGATACTTCTTCTTGTTCATCTTGCTCTCATACGCAATGCGAACAAGGTTGATGGTGCTCACGCGGCAAGACCCAACACTCAGAGCAGTACCGCCGATGGAGTTGATAAACGCATCCAGTTTCTTTGTATCGCTGAGCAGCCGGCAGCAGTTTGACAGGATGCCAATGTTGTCGCTGACAAAGAAATTGGAATCACTCCATTTGATGTTGTGATTACTGCACCAACGAGCAAATTCTTCATCCTGGAACTTCCCGTCCTTATAGTAAAGCGAATAGGTGAGAACCGGATATGTGAACATGTTTTCCTCTCGAATTTCGCTTACAACTTCCATAAAGACCTTCTGGAACTCAATGAAGTCCTCAATATGGTCAATGGCAAGCTGCCCATCGGGGAACTCCACACCACCAAACAGGGACTCCAAATAGGGGCGGTCAAAGATAGAGACATTCGTGAAAGCGCTCTGATCGATTCTGAGGAATGGCTGATTCAGACGATAGATGAACTTTTGGAACTGCTGTCTGGCGTAATATGATGGATTCTTCATATAGTATCCACCATCAACATCCTTCTTCCAGAAGTACCACGCCCAGATCAATACATTTGGCAGGCCAACTGCGCCAGACTGACGGTTGGAAAGGAAGGACACGAACTCGATTACATCATCAAAATATGTGGTAAGGTGCTTTGGAGCTTGGTGGTTATAATGATCCAGGAAGAAAAGACCTTCTGTTGCCAACCGAGTCAAATCATTTGCCCAGCAGTATGGGAAATAGCTGGCTGTCGTGCTGTCGTTGAGATAGAAGCCTTTGCTGAACTCCTGCTCTAACCATTGCTTTGCGGTGCGCAAACCCCACTGCTTTTTGATGGTCATAAAGATCTTGTTCAGTGCGAAAAGCTTATCCTCGCTCTTAGCTTTTTCTGTCATAAAGCTTCGGATATCCTTATGGTTTGCATTTGCATTGGGATCAATAGAGGCATCCGCCAATGTATCCTTGTCTACGAAATTGTCAATAAACTCGGAGAAGTCCAGCTGGCTCGGATGAACACCATTGATATACTCAAAATCCTCACCATATTTCTTTTTCAGGTCTTCTAAGCAGCGCTCAAAGTCCTTAGATAGCTTTAGCGTAATATCCATATTCCATCACTCCCCCTGTTCATTGATCCACTTTACCGCCTCTTGAAAATCCATTATTTTCCCGTCAACATCAAGCACAGGAACCGATGTAATGCCAAGGGCAAGCATTTTATCTACATCTGTACACATCTCATATGAGATACTTTTCTCGTTGAGCTTACGCTCTAAGACCCCGCATTTAGGGCACCCAGTTGAATACACTACAATCATGCGCTTTCTACATCTACTCCTTTCAGAACTTGGTCAATCTCATCTTCATCGGAAAGCATATCCGCAAATTCAGAGACAACCTCATAAATTTCATCCCAGGTTTCTACTCTTACCATCCCAGCTGCCTCATCGTTATAGCTCCTATTGTGTGGACGATCAAAGAGAACAGCCAGACCACAACTCGTAACTTCAAGATTGTGTGTGCCGTCATCAATCATAATGTCACCGAAAATAAGGCTCTTATCACTTGCGACAATGACATCCTCCCACTTTAGGTAAGGATACATTTCAAGCAACCGCTTGATTTTTGCAGGAACCGTAGCATAATGAGATGCTGTAACAATGCGGATAGTGTGTCCATCATCAATCAATTTCTTTAGGATATCCTGGGCGTTCTGCATTGGAGCAATCTTTCCCCAAAATTCAGCGGTGTTGAGAGGGGAGAAGAGATCTTCATTTGTAAGAGATGGGAAGAACTTTGCAATTCTCCAATCAGTGATATCCTCTTCACAAAGGGAAGACCCGCACTTCTTATTCAGCTCATCAACCCAACACTCAACAAGGTTTTCGAGAACATCGTCCATATCAACTAATATGGTCAGTTTCTTCATGCACACACTCCATATCTGTCTACGACGAGATTACAAACTTTATTGTAAAGATCCTCCAATGTGCCGTCGTTCACGATTAGAAAATCTGGGACTACATGATCGAGCGCAGTTTCAGACGGGTGATTCTGCTGCTCTGTAGTAAGGGGGCTTTCAAAGTTCTCCCGGCGCACCCTTAAATGAATCACATTAAACCCGGCTTGTTTCAAACCGTCGATCTCATTTGGAAATCTGCTGTCTGGAATAAGAACAAAATCCCATTCGTTTGGGAACATTGAGAGCATATCTTTGACGAAATCAACCCAATAATTGGGACGCTGCTCACGTACAATGTCTGTCCCAACCTTCTGGAGCAGACTTCTACCATAAGCATCTTTCTCACCATTCCATCCAAAGAAAGTTCGACATACATACTTTACAAGATCGCCGTAATGGGCAATTAGTACGGTATGCCCCATGCTCTCCAGTGCCGTTTTCATCATCCCAGCAGTCGTATCCTTTCCATGCTGCGCTTTACCAGAAATACAAACTACCTTCATTTACTCAACCTCGCACTCGATATCATCAAAAAGAACCGGGATTCTCGCCTTAAACTCATTCAGCAGCATCATCGCAATTTCTCTCATCTGCGGATGCGCCGCAACAGGAGTACGGAGCTTGAAGAAATGTCGCCACTCACGCATGTTCATTGTGATACAAATCTCTGTCTTTGTGGAATTGTTCAATACGGAGCGGGCAATCTGGGGAGATGCACCAAGTTCAATCATGCGATTGTAATGGCGCTCAGCATCACTACAGGCCATAAGCCATTCGTTGTAAATAGAAGCAACAGTTTCCGCATCCAGATTCTTCATTTTTGGATCAAGTTCAATACCGCCTTTGAGATCGATATATGTAATCTCTTTTCCAAACTTATCCTTGGAATAATTACAGTATCTTGTGCTCTCCTGGGCGTAGCTTGCAATACGGTGGCGCACCTCTTCATGGGAAACGCCACGATCATTGATAAGACGCACCGTGATATTGTAGTGCTCAATTACAGCCTCATGCCCGCGTTTAATAATTCCAGATACAAATGATTTACAGGAATCATCTGTAATCTTGTCCTCGCTCTTATAGCATGTGCGGCCAACAGTTTCGATTGTTTTCAGAATCTGATCTGAATCAATCGGCGTAATAATTTGAAAGCTTGGCTTAATTACCTTCATTACAGAACCTCCATAAATAGATTAACTAATTGCTTAAATAGCAGAAATATGTTGTAGTTCCAAGCACCTCATCGTAGTATTCATAGTATGTACCATCACCCTGCGGAAAGTTTGCCTGGAACACTACATTTTCAGGTAGAACGCTGCCATGCTCTAAGAGCTGTCTTGCGTTTTCAATAGTTCTTTCGTCCGGCGTATTATTTATCGCGCCATTCCATGTGGGAGAGTATTGGCCTTTTGCGTAGATTACGTCATATAGAGTATCAGGGAACAGTTCATGGTTCATTCTGTTTATCACAACGCTGCCAACATACAGCTGCATTTCATCAGATACCCAGCTGGCTCCCATTTCAGCAGTGATAAGACGAGCCAATAAATCTAAATCATCTTCTGTATACGGAATAGCGGGAGTATTCACATCTACACTCTCTTTCTCCACCTGCGGACTTGCCTTGGCTTTCTCAATAGCTGCATCTTCCACCTCTGTATCATTCGATGGAGCAGGAGTTTCATATGAAATGCAAGACAGCTGCTTTGCCTCAACCACATTTGTATCTGGCAGAACAAACGAAGTCAAAACAAAAATTGCCGAGGCCATAATCAGGCATGTTACCGTTTTGAAGATAAAATTATGTTTATGTGTCATTTCCGTTATATCCTTTCTTACATTATGCAATCAATTCGTAATCAAGCAAATACCAATAACCACTCCTGTTTTTCTCCAATTCTTTTGCCAACACGATATCAAACCGCTTAATGGGGGTTTTCGTAAAAGTATGTGAACGGATTGTGAGACGCGCCATTTTCCCACTACCGATAGATCTTGTCTGCACAGCGTATCCCCAAATTGTATTATCCTTTTTACTGGACAATGGGAACACATCTGTAATCAAAAGCTTGCGACGGTCTTCTTTCTTGTTAGTTGTTAGGTCAATATATCCCATGAGTTCGATTTGATTTTGTATTTTGCATTTCAAATCTAAATCTGGGAGATTCAAAGCCTTAATAATGCTTTCACACTCATTTAGAAGACCCTGCATATCTGTAATGCTATAAGCCTTTGCTTCTGTCCCACTCTTTGTTTTATCGGTTGCATATTTCGATACAACCTCAAGCATTTGACCGCTCAGTTTATCTTTCTGAACTTTCTTTGCTGTTCCGTTCTTGAAAAAGGCAAAAACAGATGTGATTTTTGAAAGCTCTACGACATTCCCAAAATCAGAAAAGAAATCAATCTTGATAAGAATATCTCTTTGTCTGGTGTCAAGAGATGTCTCTGAATTCATCAAACTAAGCAAGGACATAAATGTATCAGGAGCGCTTCTTTTTGAGAGATCATAAAGCTCGTTTGCCACGGCGCTGTTCATGTACTTGATAGAGTTGATTCCCTTTGCTATCACATGGCGATCTTTATCAAACACATATTTGTCTTTAGAGATGCCGTATCGAGGTGGGACAATTTGAATCCCATACAGCTCTGCCAGGGCGCTTCCGTTCTTGATGTCATCCTCGTTGTTTGCGTTGTTCAAATACGCCGTAATAAATTCCGCTGGATAATAATAACGAAGGTATGCACATAGATAGCCGATCATGCAATACCCGATTGAGTGGTTGTATCCGAACTGGTAGGAGGCACTATCTTCAATGATTTGAAGAAACTCTTTTGCCTCTTCTTCCGCTACTTCTCTTGGCTGGGACGATTTAGAACAGTACCCCTCTAAGATATCTGGTAATGCTGCTTCCAGCCTATCTTTTTGCTTGCGGCCAATAGCGCGACGTACATTGTCTGCCTCACTGCCAGATAGACCGCAGATCTCTTGTAGGAACTTAATGGTATCCTCTTGGTAAATAAGATAACCAAGGTTATCCTTCAGAAGATCGTCAATGATGGGAGATGGGTTGTGGTGCGGTTTTCGCTGAAGAAGCTCATCTCGATATGACGCACCTGACGGCCTGATACATGCAGTAACCAGAGACATATCATAGATACTGTGCGTTTTGAATTTCCGCAGACTATCAAAGGCAAAAGCTGATTCAAACTGGAAGATCCCAATAGGGGAGCGCAGCATGTCTTTCCAAACCGCATCGTCATCCCAGTTTATTTCGTGAGACTTTGGATATGGCTTTCCAATCAGCGCATATGTGTCCTTTATGATCTCGATATTCTTTAAGCCAAGGATATCGTATTTCACAAGGCCGGCCTCATGCACACACTCCATATCGATCTGCAAGATTTCTTTTCCCTCAGAGAGAAATGTACCGTAGTGATCCCGCAGTGTGATTGGGCTTGCCACAATGCCGGCTGGGTGCATGGATTGAGAAATCGCAACATCAAGAAGTCCGTCGTAGTAGTAAAACACTTCTGGATATTTTGTTCTTGCTTTTTCCTCATCCAGCTCAAACAAGTCTTTAATCTCGTTATTTACTTTGCCAACCCATGGATTCTTCTGAAAAATCCTCTCATTTTCCTCTTTGAGTTTTGTGTACTCTTTGGAGAATTGTTTTACCAGCTCTGCCCGTGGGGTTTGCTCCAATCTTTTCGGCAAAATGAGCTTACCGTTTTCATCAAGAAGATACAGGGTAAATACGTCTCCCACATCGCCAAAGGAAATCGGTACGCTATCATCTTTTAGGCATTCCATTACCTTTCGGAATTCTTTTTCATCTCTTTGGTGTTCCTTATTCCATTTTACACCAAGCGCACGGCAAATCTCATCAATACATCCTTTGGACTTGATTGTGCCAATGGCGAGAATAAAAGCGGTTTTTTCCTGACCAAACCTATTGATGATGTACTCATACACCCTATCTCTGTCAGACGGAGATACGTCAATATCGATATCTCCGATCTCTTTACGGTCTTCATTACAAAACCGAGAGAAAACCGTGTGCCAGGTTTCAGGATTGAGGTCTGTCGTGTTTGTCACATAGGCCACGCGAGAGCCGCCGCAAGAGCCACGGTTAAACCCAATCGGAATACCATTTGATTTGCACCATGTTACAAGCTCCGACATGAACAGCATAAATCCAGACATATCGATTTTATCAAAGACGCGGCACTCTTCTTTGATTGCCTCTTTGAATTTGGGTATCTGTTCCTGGGTGATTGCCCCCTCTTCAATTTTGGCATCAAAGTTTTTCTGAATAGTATCATCAAACACAGCTTTGTCTTCAGCGCCATACAGCTTAGGATATTTGAAGCTGACATCCAGATCAAAAGGCTCAACAGAATCTGCCATACGGTTTGTGTTTTCTATCGCCTGGAGAAAAACCGACTCTGGCAAAGCGTGTTGAATGCGGAACATTTCAACCAGTTCGTCATAGGTCTTGTAGGTCAAGTCAAAACTGTCTTCGTCTGCAAACTCAATATGTTTTGCCAGCTGCATGATACTTCTGCACTCTGCCTTATAAGCATCAATGCTGTGCGTATCTGTGCCAGCGATCAAGGGAATCCCGTACTTCTTAGACATTTCCGCCAAGTGACAGTTGTAAGAGATTTGTTCTCCAAAGTTATGAGCCTGCACCTCTAAATAATCATAATGCCGAAGCAGCTTTTCATACATCGGATGCCGAATGCTAAGCTTGTTCAGAGGGGATGCGAGACAGGCGCTAATCTTAATCACATTATCAGAGATGCCAAGAAACTCATCAAATGTAATTCGTGGCTTATAGTAGAAATGATCTTCACGATTGGACAGGCTCACAAGATTGTTGATTTCAAGGATGCCGTCATAATTCTTTGCAATCAAAATCGTGTGATAATTGTCTCTGACCTTCTTTTTCCCAGACTCCATTAGATCAGAAAGCTCTTTTTGTGCTTCTTCTTCGCTTCGACCTTGCTGCGCCTCATACCATAAGTCGTTTACATCTGGGTACTCATAGAGCTGCTCGGTCAAATAGCATTCTACACCATGAAGATATTTGATTCCCGCTTTATCACAGGCCATCTTTTTTGCAACCCACTGATATATATTTCCGTGTTCCGTAAATGCAATTGCTGTCTGACCAAGCTGGACAGCACGATCAATATAGTCTTGAAACTTTGTCGCGCTATCCAGCAAGGACAGCTCTGAATGCACATGGTAAGCAGTATAATTTTTAGACAGAAGTTTCGCCTCCTTACCACTATCCATCTACTGTTCCGAATACCTCATCTTCTTCATCAATTAACTGAGCTGGGGGATAGGGGAGACCACCTGTGTACGGGTGCTTATCCCAGGAGTATCGACGATCCAAATCCTCTTCAGAAGTAAAAAACCGCCTGGAAGGTTGGTCGTAATATACGCCAACGCTTCTACCCTCGAACCCAAGCATTCTGTCTTTTAGAATGTCGATCAGAACATCTTCCTTGATTGGCTTAACGCGCCAACCAGAACCATTCATCTTTGGCTCTCCCTGCTTATCCCTTTCCGATACACGGTAGAGACTGATGATTCTGTGCGCCAAATCAATAATAGCCGAAATGCCTTGAACATCCATCTTGTTAAGCCGCCGCATTGTGTCAATCTTATGAGGATGGACAACGAGTAGAACGATGACATTGAACTTTACTGCAAACGCAATCAGATTCATTATCAATTCGGATTGCTTATTGTATTTGTTATCATCGCTGCATTCCAGATTGATAGCGGTAAGATTGTCAAGAATCAAAAGTTTTGTCCCATATTTGCGAACAGAGTCTTCCATAGTCTTCAGAAGATCGGTCATCCGGTTAGAACGGCCATCCTCATAGATATACAAGCGACCACGGTAAAACTCATCGATCTCCCGCTTTGCCTCTGGCCTTACCTTGTAATATGTCGCATCTTGAAAGTGACGCTCTTCAATGTGGCGCTGGCCTGCAAGAACGGAGTTCAACCAGTTTTTTGTCTGGAAATTAGGAAGTTCACCAGAAAACAGGAATACATTTTTATCCTGTTCAAGAGACTGACAAATGATTTGGTTGATAAACGAACTCTTGCCGGCTCCGTTGATGCCAGTAATGATGTTCAATGTGCCTTGAAACAGTTTCATAAGATAACGGTCAAGAGGCCGAATGCCGGTTGTGATACCGTCAATCTGGTCTAAGTCAACATCCTGGATATCGGAGAAATCAATTACACCTGGTACTGGGCTATCCTTGGCATTCAAAATGATTTCAAGGACTTTTTCTTTGCCAAGGTAGTAAAGAGCCTCGTTGAGATCGTTGATACTATATTTTTTGCCGTTCTCTGCCTCAAAAATAGGAGGTACTTCAACGACCTTAGTTCTCCAGCTGCCAAGGCGATACACAACCTCTTTCTGCATTTTTTGTCCGGCTTCGTCATTGTCGGAACAAACGATGATGCTGTCAAACTGCTCTAACCAATCCCAATTCTCTTCTATCCAGTGAAAGTTCCCGCTGCCGAGCGGGACGGAGACTGCATTTGTGAAACCAGCCTCAATAGCGGATAAGCAATCGGGTTCGCCCTCGCAGATCAATAGGGGAGCGGTTGTGTTTATACGGTTCATGTTAAATAGGAGGTTACTTGTATCAGCGTTCTTTTGACACCAGCATTTATTTTCTCCCTTGTGGATCTTTCTGGATGGGCGGTACTTTACCATAGTCAGAACATCGTTGGAATCATAGTAGTTCCACACGATGTTTCCTTCTTCATCCTGTCTGACATCTGCGTAATCCAATGTCTGAGGGCTAATGCAGCGCTTTTTGAAATACGCATAGATCTTGCTTTTATCTCCAATAGGTACTTCTTTTGGATACCTATATTGATGCTTTGTTTTTACCCCAAGCTCACCAAAGCTGTATTTGATTCCAGCCAAATCAAACAGCTTCTGACAAGCCTGAAGATAGGTCATACCCTTATAGATGAACACATCAAGAATGTCGTAATTTCTTGCACACGCCCCAAAGCAGTGGAAAGAGTATGTTTTGCGGTTATATATAAACGATGCGTGATCCTCCTGGTGAAATGGGCAACAGCACCGTAGGTTCTGTTCGTCAAAATCCTCAATGCCTAACTCCTGAACGATAATCTTTGCGTTATCATCGCCCAACTTTTCTTTCGCCTCAAGGATCGTATCACGATCAATTTGCAGTTCCCGTCACCCCTCTCTTTAGGAAGCGTTTCTATACTCACAATCCCCACTCACATCGCATAGATAATGACAACGCCAATAATCTGGCTTTGCTCCCCAGTCATCATTTATGATGATTTTTTCAATCTCTTTTTTTGACCATTGCTCCATACGATGAAATTTCTCTTCTCGAAAAGCCTCTTGAATCATTGTCTGTGAACGAAAACAATTGAATTCAAGTGCATCTGGATATTTACCGTATAACTCTTTGACTGGTGCAGAGTATACATACAGCTGTCTATAGTAGCTGTCTAATTCCAAATCCGACTTTGTAGGGGATGCCCGATTTGAACGGGGCTTCAATGTCCTTGATTTATGGTCTGTGATAATCAACTTCCCGTTTTCTTCACTGATAAGATCTATAAAGCCAGTCCATGGTCTACCAGCAAATTCAAAACTTACCTGCTGCTCTACACCAAGGATATCTCTCTTTGGGAAAGATAGATTATCAAGATAGCGGAAGCCCTGCTCAAAATAATTATGGTAGATTTTTTGGTTTGGAGCCTTTGACCTTACATTAGAAGAAAAGTGGGCTACATAGAATGTAGAAAGATCAGATTCCTTCAAAACACCGTCTAAGTACATTTGCATAATCATGTGGATATAGCTTCCGAACTCTGCAAAAAACCCACTTTTCTTTTTCAGCGGCCTACCGAACTCGTCACGATACAGATAGCTCAAAAACCATCTGTAAGGGCATTCATCAAACGATGTGAGGCGAGAATAGCTCCATACCATATCTGATATCGTTAAATCATAACGAATAGAGCATCACCGCCAGACTGTTGATCAGAACGGGAGGTCTTCGTCATCCTCTTCAGAGGACTCTTCATCTGCCAACGCAGCAGGCTTAACCTTGGTCTTTTTCTTCGTTGCTTTAGCTGACTTTCTATCATCAGACTGTGCAGCTCCGTCGCTCAACTCAAAGTCGAACATGGTGAAGTTGGTGTACTCTCTCCCTTCATCCTTATTGTACTTATTGGATACATCACATGCTCCGATCTTGATTCTGCACCGATCTCCAGAAGACAAAGCGGAATCAATAAGGTTGAGCTTCTTATTTGCCTCTCCGACAAGCCCAACGAATCCATTAAAGTCGGTTACATACTCGTCCGACTTCTTATCTTTCCTACTGATGGAGAGGCGAACTTTGGAAAAATTGTCTCCATGGTTCGTGATCTCCCATACTGTTGCGTATGCGCCCTCGTGAAATCCCATTATTGTTTACCTCCATCCTTACCAATAGGGCACTGCTTTTGCAGTTCCTCCAGAAGCTGCGCAGCAACCTCTGGATCTGTCAAATAATTCATATAGTCAGCGCTCGGTTTACTTCCGTTGCGTACATATTTCTTAACCAGCTCTGTCAACGCTTTTCTCGCCGTATCAGAATTGTCGTTTGCGTCAAGAAAACTGTGAACATGGGCATCAATCTTCGTAACAATCTGTTTTGTTACGGCCATATTTGCCTCGACCTCCGCCTCTTCCTTCTGACTGCGGTAATAATCGGGATCGTCATCCGGCGTTGCGATCTGGAAATACTGCGTTAGGAATTGACGCTGCGCATAAGTGAATCCCCCACCCTGTGCCTGGGAAGGATCGGACTGCTCTCCACAGCAAGTCCAAGGAACCTGTCTAAACTCTCCGCTGTCAACATCGATCCAGGTAAAGATAATATCCTGAGACACCACAAATTCGTGTACGACTTCCTGGATGGTCTTTCCGTCTTTTAGCACCTTCGGCTTTTCATAGTGGTCAATTACAATTTTTTGCGAACCGTGTACGCATTCCTCTTCCAGCAAAAGACCGTATTTATCCATGCCGGCTTTCAGTTTGGCAAGAATTTCAACGATAGAAGCATAAGTATACCCGTATCCCTTCTTGCTTTTCTTTACTACATCTACATACTTGCGAAGCTCAAATAGCTTCTTGTTCAAGTTCATTGTGTTTGTGTTTTCAGACACTGCGTTCCTCCATCAAATAAGTAGCTTCCATATCTGCAAGGTGGAGCAAAACAGCAAACGGGCACATATCATATGCTTTGCTACATCCAAAATCTCCGCCCTTTACAGCACTATCAAACCCTGACATGTGCCATCTGATTGCGTAAATCTCTTCATCTGTCAGCTTCATATATTGAAGCAGAATAATAACAGACTTCTCGCCATGACCAACAGGGAATTGGTCTTCCGCCTTATAGAAAGGCTCTTTGTGCCACTGTCCAGTCTGCTCGTCCTTTACATTCTTAGTGCCTACTGTATAGTAGTTTGCTTTGCATAAATCATGGAACAGCGCCGCAATCGCAATGCTTTCTTCTGACGCTTCGACTTCTTGAAATTGTTTAACTAATTCCTTTAAGGCATCATACACATTGAGCGAATGCTCCAAGAGGCCACCTTCATGGTTTCCATGGAACTTTGTACTGGCCGGAGCAGAATAAAAATCCGTACTTTCAATCCAGGCTAACAAATCATCCAGGCCACCGCGCTTAATGTTGTCTCTGCAAATAGATAGGTATCGCTGTTTTAGATCTTCATTTACCAGGATATATCACTCCCATAAATCATCGATATTTTTGCGGCAATAGCAATTTTCGCAATACACCTCGCCTGATTTCAGCAGAATGTATTCGTCAAAAATCGGATTCCCGCACAGATCACATTGTTTGTAAGGTACATAACTCCCTCCACACATTGGGCAACCAGTGAAATGCTCATATGGCGGAGTGTCGAGGCCGTGTGTCTCAGTATACTCCTTTGGATTCTGAAACACACAGCCACACTCTACGCATACGAAATTACTCGTCTTCCTTTACCCGATAACCAACGCAGACACCCATGCTATCGTCACCGGCCAGCTGCTTAATCATCTGATCCAGGCCAATAATCTTAGACTTAGGAGGGAGGGCGGTATGAGATGCGTCCTTGTTCTTGTCCTTACCCTTTTTATTGGGCTTTAGATATGGACGGAACGCATTCTTGAACTGAGCCTTAAACTCCCCACGAGACCCATAAGCCTTTCGCATACAGGCCATGGCATAGCCGAATTCCTCAGAGAACACATCGTTATCGCAACGAACAACAGTCTTGTCGCCGTCCTCCCAGTACACAATAGTGGCAGGAGGGTTGAAGATAACCTGCGCCGGCTTCGGAATGATATTGCAGGGAATTGCTTTCGCCTCTGCAATAGGGGTAAGAGTGACTCTGCTGGAAAACAGGTCGTGCGCTACATTCTTGATGAAATCTTCTGTGGTCATAAACTTTACTCCTTTGATAAAATTTGATTAACTAATTGCTAATGCGGGCTATAAATTTCGGCTATTTGTCGAAATTGATTAACTATCTCCTATTACAGTATAGCAGATAATCCTCAAATGTCAAGAGATTTTTCGTGTTTTTCTTGTAACTCAATCACGCAAATTCCAGTGTTTTGAGCGGTTATTGTTGGGCATATCAATCCGCCCTCTTGTACGCGGCCACGTCTGGTTTTGCTGTTGGGATAGGACAGGTCAACAGCCCCCCCCACAAGACACTCAATATATCCTTTCTTTGTAGCCTGCTTAATTCTGATTTTCTCCATACACAACTCCTGGTGGATTACCATGGATTTGCGCCCGCAGCGTTGGGCACATAGGTTTTATTGCGCATTTCTTCCCAGACCTGCCCTACGGATCGATTAGGCCGAGCGGGGAACCGTGTACCATCCTGTTTTCGCTCCACCCCCCCCCAGCGTCTGCCTTGAGGGTACGGGATACACCATCGCCACTGTACACTCTGTTTGCGTCACCGTTGTAATCATTGATATATCCGACCTGCTGTAGATTTGGCGTATCGTCACCGTTGACATCTGAACACTTATGCGGCTCCGGCTGAAGTCTCGTCAGCGCCTTTTCAAACGCACCGATACCGGAGAAGAAAGACCCGACAACGATATCATCGAAAAGATACGGCATGGCATCGTAAAGATTCTCCATGATATGCAGCAGCACATCTACCACGATGCTGTTACCGGCCTGCTTATAGAGCTGGGAAGAAGATCTGTCGCTCCCCTTATATAAATTCTCGTTCATTCTTTTTCTGGCGTTTTCAAAGTCGCTATCTTCAAACCCCATGAGCCGCCAGCACTCCTTTGGGGTTAGTTTTCTAACGCGATACTTCTGTTGCTCTGGCACAATCAACTTTGTACCGTTCCCTGGCGCATCATTTTTGAAATTTGGCATAACTGTTCCTATGCAAGTCTGGTCTGACTTGATCCTCCTATTGTAATCATCGTAAATAATAATGTGTGGCTCCAAGTTGCCCCCCCCCATACAGCTTAGGGTAGGGGAGATACCTTGCGGGTCATACACTCTACCTTGATTTGGGTTACTCCTTGTCTTGGTAGGGCATACATTTCCCACTTGAATAATCTGATCTCCCATGTTCAATTACTCCCGTCATAGGTTGATTCCCGAACCCTTTGTAGTCTCTCGCCAGAAGCGTCATAGCTACATCGCTATACCCATCAAAGGTCGTTCCTTTCTGGCTTAGCTTCGCTCCAATCTGCCGGCAGTAAATCCCATGTGTGCCGGTCTGTTGAGCTTCGTCCGCTTGTTCTGATTGTTCTGCTGATGTTACGCAGCGGGGGGGGGCGATCATACCAGCTACTTTATCGTCGCTGAGGTAATATCGCTCGTCAACCTCCGCCTCCAACATATCGCTGAGGGTATGCTTTAACGGAATAGGGGAGGGGAACTGGAATTTCCCATTATCAAGATCCTTACGAATGATGACACAATATACACGCTCTCGGTTCTGAGGAATACCATAGTTCTTTGCGTTCAGAACCTGCCAATAGACATTGTATCCGTAGTCCTCCAGCTCTTTGACAAACAAATCAAATGTGGCCTTAAAACGAGCGCCTACAATATTTTTGACATTTTCATAGATCGCAAAGCGAGGCTTCTTTTCTCTGAGGAACCTGAGCCACTCTACAAGGAGAGAAGATCTTGTCTTTTCAATCTCTGTTGATCCGCACTTAGGGCATTTATCCCGCATAGTGTAGTGGGCTTCTAAGGGGTTATATGTATGGCCGCAGCTTTTACATGACCATGCAGCCCCCCCCTGTTTGCCCGCGATTGAGAAGTCCTGGCAAGGGCTTCCGCCAAACATGGTATTGAAATCAGGCACAGACTTTTCATCTGCCTTTGTGATGTCGCCAATGTTCAGAGACGGATCTACGCCATGGACTGCACAATAGCTTTCTGCGGCGTACTTATCGAACTCGCAGAATAGGGCAGTTTTGTAATTCAATCAAACACATTCCTTTCAAAATCGATTAACTAATTCTTTGTGATTAAAAATACGATACAACAGCCTGTACTTTTCTTAGTTTCTCTTGTAGGTATTTAATATACCCTATCGCACTTTGCCAAATATAACTTTGGTCTCCAAATTCCTTTCTCTCGCCAGTTACTGGATCTGTACATACAATGAAGTTTTCATACCATGGACTACCGTGATAACTTAGATCTTCTTCGCCACGATAACTACTCTCAAACTTCATTATCATTCCGCCCGATGTATTACCATTTCTTGGACGGATATATAAAAGTTCCCCTTCTTGCACCATATCACCTCTATTCGTCTCTATATACCTTCTGACAAACAAGCCAAATAATTAACCGGACAGCGAAAAATTATTTGACATACACATCTCGGTACACAACGCCAAGCTGATATGCCTCTGCATGACTGCTTACACATACATCGATACGATTACCCCTGATTGCACCGCCAGTATCATGCGCTTTGAAGCTACCATACCCATCTATGTAAACCGAGCTGCCGAGCGGGATAACAGACGGATCTACGGCAATAGATACCCACGGAGTCAATGGAGCGCCAGACGCAGTGCCTGAATATCCTCCATTACAGATGGAACAAGGACAATAGTGGGAGATCCTAAATCGGCCAAGATAATGTCCCTTGCTATTCTCTTCTTGCACCGCTTTGTTATACTGTTCATAAAGCGGAATTAAAATTGATTGCTGCTCTGCCCATTTTTCCTGGGCAAATTGAATGGCTGGATTACTGTCATCCTCGCCAAATGAACGGACATATTCAGCGATCTGGTGCGCCAAATTTTGCTTTTCAATCACGGCATCGATCTGCTGCTTAATTTCAGATGATGTTGCTGCATGAGCCGGCATAACCAGTACACCCGCAACAATACAGGCCAATAAAGATTTTCTGAATAACTTGATAAAAACACCTCTTTCAATCACACTGTACACCGATAAACTCTAAAACCTTGCGCATACCAAGACCATGCTCTTCAACAGGTTTCATGCAATACTCCCACAGCTTTGGATGAGACTGTTTGAGCCGCTGAAAACGGTTTGGAGACTTCTCCAAATGAGCGCCAAAAGCGCAAAACACACACCCGGTTCTTTTTTCGCCTGTCGTTGTCCACCCCCCCCACAGGGTACAATGTCGCCATAGACAGAGGCGTATGGGATATTATAGGTGTGGATATATTCAAGAACATCATTCTCTGTCCAAAACGACATGGGCTGGGAAGACGGAGATTTCTTTTGAAAGGCGTTACACCCGGTAGACATCCACACCGATCTGCGTGAACGGCTCTCGTCTGCCATGGTAGCAATAATAGGTACGCGCCCAGTTTCTTTTGAGTATTTCTTCATTGGTTTCTTCTTCATAATATTGCAGCACCGAGAAGACACCTTAAACGGAGCGTCTAATAAGTAACACCATTTTTCACAGTTGAATTCTGACTTTGTACCATTGCTCCGAATGATTTCTCCGTGAAGCTCTTTCCACCGAAAAGAACCAGGCTTGTGGCCGTACTCTACCGTGTCGGCAACCCGCTTTGATACAATTGGATACCCATAGGTCTCAATGACTTTTTTGAAGTTCATTTCTGGTCTAAGTACAACCACATTATTAACGCTCATAGCAAATTGGCGAATCTCTGGGAATTCAAGTCCTGTATCGCAGAATACAGCTGGTACATCTGGATAAATACGTCGCACAAGATCAAGAAGGACGGTGGAATCTTTACCGCCAGAAAAAGCCACATAGACTAAGCCGTTGTAATGCTCATACCATTCCATGATACGGGCAGTAGTGACCTGGATTTTTCTATCCAAGTCCCATGACTGCATAGTTTCTAAGTCTTCTTTGGTATAAATAAAAACTCACCGTCCTTATATTCTTTTCCAAGCCTTTCTATCTTCTCCCAACAGGGGAAAGGCTCTGACTGAAAACACTTATCGCAGCATTCCTCACACACAGCGCCAAATGATTGGTTATAAGGGCATGGGTATACTGTTTCAAACTCTCTTCCACACACTGAACACTTCATGCTGCGTCCTCTGCGTCAGCACCCTTTGCCTTAATATCGGATTCGTGGAGAGCCATTACATCGTTGTACATCTTCTCTCCGATCAGCCGCTTAAACTTTTCCAGAGCCTTTTGAGATTTAGGTACTCTTTCAAGCTCGAAAGGACGCATGTGCCACTGAATCAAACCGGCTACATAGAGCACGTCAAGAGCGGGGGAGATATAAAAGAGGCTATCGTAGGCTGATACATGGTGGTGCTCATAATAATGGGCAATATCGGTGTCCTCACCCTTGCTATTCTTAAACGCTTTGGTAAATGGCTTACCGATATCGTGGAGCATTGCGGCCTCGTAGAGTTCAGGAGATCCGCCGTGGATATTCGCGTATGTAGCGATGCAGTGTGCGCCGACAGTCAGGTTGTGGTGCGGGTTATCCTGGTTGATCCAGGCCAGGCCGTTTTCTCCCCAGAACAGTTCCTTGGTATCGAGCGTCTTAAATCCATCTGGGTACACGATTTCAATGCGATCCCAACCCTCATAATACTGAGGAATCCAGATAGATTTGTACATGCGCTCCAGAACTTCGTATGGGACAACGCGCTCACGGCACTTACTTCTCTCTACACACTCAGAGAAAGGTGTAGCCATCAAATAGCAAACTTTTTCACACGGGATGCGTTTCAATCTCTGGATAGCATCCATACGGCGCTTGTAGTTAATATTGGTTGCGTCGTAAACTACACTCTTGCCGTTACTCAGATCATCGTAAACGCGGCGATGAAGAACCTCAAACACCTTACCATTGTTGTTTTGGTCTTGGACATCTCCCAGGATTTCAGCCCTAATTGCGTCGCTGGAATGGATCACAGCGCCGTACTCTTTGGACAATTTTTCGGCGTAGTAGGACTTACCACTGTACGGCAAGCCAACCATCATAATAAAAGTGGGATTCATTATTGCTTCTCCTTGTCATCTTCAAATGGCTTTGAGCTAATCCAATATGCAGAAATATCACGGATAATCACACACAGAGCAGTCTCCCTACTCTTATCTGGTGTCATAAATACAACAGCCGAAAACCTATCATCAAAGATTTGCTTGATAGCATCGGTTGAATTTCCTGCATTGCATTGGTAAGCCCCATAAACTGTCTTGCCGTTTGACAATAGGATCTTCAGATACCATATATACACTACGCAGCACCTCCGATTTCAAACTGGAAATTGTACTTGAATAGCTGAAGCAGCGTTTGATTCAAAATATAATCAACAGCTCGGTTTACAGACGGCTCATGCTCTTCCATGTATTTTGTCTTTACCGATTTCATTGCAGACACATAACGATCTGCCATCTCAACAGCCTCGTCTTTGCTAAGACAACCAAATTTGATTTGTTTTAAGTAATCTGCTTTCTTAGAGAGCAGACAATCTTCATACGGCTCTCCATCAAGCCATCTCGACATAAATTCATCAAGCCTTAAAATATGATGGAGTTGTTTCGGATCGTACCCAAAGCGCTCAATTTTATCCATCGTTGCTGGGTACGGATGACAAAGCGCTTTTTGTTTCTCCATCGCCGTACCAACCATGCAGTTTAGAGAAGCAAAGTCGTTGTATCTTCCGATCAGCTCCCGCGCATTGAGCACTGGATAAAACAGAGATTCGTATTTCGGATTGAGAATCCTGTACTTAGTAAATAAGATCTCCACAAAGTTGATATTCTGTTTTCTAAAACAATCAAACATCAAGCGGATATCTTTAACGTCAACATGTTCATCGTTTTCCATGATGTGTGTATAGCTTTGCGGCTTTCTATTTAGAACAAAATCCTCGAAAGAGGGGAGGACAATCAGCTTGGAGTCAACATCGCTCCCCTCATAATCGAGCTTGTAATTTTGAGACCCTTGTAGGAAAATACCAACCCATTCTGGGTGCTTCTCCTTTACTGCGTCTAAGTGTTCTGAAAGCCGGTGCATGATTTTCTTATCGTGCTCGACCAATTCTATTTCAACCACCTCACCTATTAAACAAACGGATTTCCTCTGCCTTGACCAAAGAACAGATCAAACAGATCTGCATAATTGTTTCGATTTGCACTTTGGTAATTGCTTTTTGTGTTCTCTTTTGGTTTGCAGTCGATATTGTATGACATGTTCTTTGTCCATCTCTCGTTGCGAGTCCTGGACTTTAACACAATGGGGTCAGAAATACTTCTCTTTACGCGCTTTGCCAATAAAGCGCCAGAAAGCTCGTTTCCATTGTCATCGATAAAATCAGAAACAGTCGGGACAGAGATGAATAGATGGGGGACACCATCTACCATCTCTTCCTTTTCAAGTTTGACACCATACTGTCTCCATGGCTCAATCATTTCTCTACTCATTACGCTGCCTCAGTTACTTCCTGTGCCTCTTCCATATCTGGAGCAGAAGCAACTTCTTTGACAATCCCCTCAAGCACCTTAAACGCAAAGTTCTTGTGCTTGTAGGCTGTAAATTTCGGACGGTTTACAATACGGCAGACAACACCCTCACGCACATGCGACTTCCCAATGGGGTCTGCTCCGTCGTAGTAGCATTCAGCTACACCCTTTACCCATTCGCCTGGATTATCGTTCTCAGGAACAAAACCAGACCACAGGAGCGGGACACAGTTTACTCCCATCTGCTCACAGCGATAACGCATGAAGAACGGCGAATATTCCACTACGTCTCCATCCTCATTTGTCATGGTCATTCGATATACATAAAGGGCAGATTTCGGAGCATCTACACTATCCGGGCTGCAACCATAGCTGAACACAGTCTGCTTGCCATATTGCTTTACGAAATCCTTGTCCCCAACCTTCTTATTGTCACAGGAAGCCATAATCGGGGTGCCGTCATCTGTAAATCCAACGACTTCATAGTAAACCGTTTCGCCCTTATGGAGCTTTCCTTCAAACATTTTGGCATGTTGCTCACGGAAAGCATTGCTTCCATAGAAACCGCCATCATATGTATCAAGGACAACGCGGCGAGTGCCTGTTACATATCCCCAATCATAAATTGGAGTACCAGGCCGGCGAAACAGCTTATCAAGCAATGTGCGCTTATAACCAGACAACATGGGCAGGTATCCGGTTCGCTGAGAAGTCCCGTGCATTTTCAGCGTGATTTCTACGAGATCGCCTTGATGAAATGCTCCAAGATTGTACGGCAGCTGTTCTGTATCAGCATGTTCCATGAATAGGGGAGAGATGGGATCTTTACGCTTTCTGGTACGGTTCCCGGCTCCTACATTTGCACTTTGCTTACGAACTGGGACATACTTTTCGCAAATCGTCACTCCGTTAAGCTGAGTGATGGTGTCCCCATCCTTCAGCTGAGAGATATCTGTAAACTCTGCCAGAGAAGACAAAGGCATAAACAGACCGTCGCTCTTTTCGCCGCGCAGTTTTAGAGCCTTGATATTTCTCTTCTCTGGATCGAGATACCCGCCGGCTGGATTTCCGTTTTCATCCTTTCTGCGCAGTAGGTCATTCTTCTGTGCAAATTCAATTCCGAGCTTTCCGTCAACGGGGAAGTACACGCCAAGTTCATCAGGCTGCGTGTCAAGCCCAACGATTACGGTATTTCCAAAACATTCGCCGCACAGCAGCCGATCTGCATTGGAATGCTTGCGCAGATTTTTAATTCTGGTTACAAAAGCAGAATACATTCTATCACCTCGAATAGATTAACTAATTCCTTATAAATCGCTGAATAAAATCTTCACACCGATATCTTCATTTGCAATATCGTGTAATAAGGCGCTCAATGTCTCGTCGCTATATCCGACATCCTTAAACAAAATTGTGTACCCCTCATTCAGAGCCTTTACGCATTCTGTGTGAATCTTTTTCGCGTAGCTATCTGCCGACAAAAGTTTGTCAATGGTATTTAGGTCGCTATACCCATAAGTATCTACCATATAGCTGTCCAGCTCATCTATGGTTCTAACCTTTTCGCCCCGCGTCGTTTCATATCCGCCGTCAGAAAACAACACAATCTCAATCATCTTATTTAAGGACTTGATAGACGGATGAGGGGTGTCCAAACCCTTATAAGCAATTACATAGCTTGAGCTGCTGCTGTTTGTCACAAAGTCAGATCGGATTTTCATTTATACACCTCGCCAAACTCAAACATGAAATCCTCAGGCGGAATATGTAGCTGATATGTCTCCTTAATTTCCTTTGAAAGCATATCCCGCAACTCAATCAGGTTGTGGTTAGACAAAATTGTTTCGCCAAGAGTCCAGCCAACATAGTCAAGGCCACATTCACCCACAACGGCCTCAAGGTATTTATCTTTCAGATGGATATCGTCAAAATCTCCATCATCCATTCTCTGGATTATTTTTTCATCTGATAAGTCATTCTTTTCCAGAATTTCAGCGGCATCCTTAGTTGGCAAACGCAAGCAGATAAATGAACTACTGCTACTATTTGTCACAAAATCTGTCCTAAGTTTCATATCTCACCTCGAACTGATATAGTCTCTGAAATGTCGGTATGTACCAAACCGATCTTTGAGGCCGGACACAATTTCGGCTGGGTTTAGGTTAAATCTGGAGCACACCTCAGTTACATACTCGCTGTCATATAGCTTTTTGCGGCGCTTATTCAGCGCTTTTACCTTTGCAAAAACTTCGTCGCGGGATACCTTATATTCCCGCTCCAGGAATCTTGCCAAATCACAATTGGAATACTCAATAAACTGGCAAATGGGACAGCACTCTTCCGGCACACAGTAGTATCCATCCTCGCGCTCAAGCATCAGATCTTCCAGCTCTTCATCTGTCTTTTCATTCAGCTCTTCGTCGGTAAGATACTCTATATTTGACCAGGCAGATTCCATTTCTTCACGGATGAGCTGAATCATCAACTCTCTCGGAGGGGTAAGCATCTCATCCACACAAATAGTATGGCCGTTGACACACTCTACCATCTCTGCATCACGCAAAACCATGTCCCAACCGCTTTCAGTTCTCCCGCAAAGCTCACATACAAAACTTGAACTGCTGGAATTGGTAACAAAATCTCTTCTAAACTTCATTAAAACACCTCTCATTGCCTGATTGGGCAAATATTTAACCCACGCTCTTTTAGATACTGGATTGTTTTTTCAGCAGACAGATGCTCCATAATCCACTCTAAGGTTACGCCTTTATCTTCTTCAGAGATTCTCCTAATTGAAAGAGAAGTGAAATCTTTCTGATATAGGTTTACAGACTCTGCAAACCAAGCCCCGATTAGGCAGATATATGGGCGGTGCCTGAAATATGTACGGCAAGCAACCACATCATGGATCGGGGAATTTTCAAAGTGCTCAAAAGCTTGTTTGAAATTTGCGTTTTCAATAATTGATTTCGATGCTTCTACATCGCTTTCTTCCTCACAAAGCCATCCAGAATAACCAAATTGTTCCCATCCGCTACCATCTGTCTGATACTGAAGATATGTCTTATAAATTTTCATCATTTTGATTTCCTCAATGATGACTAAAACGGCGAACCGTAAAATCCTGATTTGGAAGAATATCATGTTCCAGAGCAGAGCCGACTTCTGTATGATCTTCATATTCCAACTCTACCAGATAAGATGAATCTCCAATATCATCTTCAATCTTCTTGAAATACTCTTCCATACGGCGCTCAACTTCGGCTTTTCTTTCCTTGGATTCATAGTATGCACGATAGTCGCTTCCTGGATGTTCGTTCATCCACTGTCTTTCAAAGGTCGGTTTGTCAGAAGACCACCAGCCTCCCTCACCATTGTCTGTAACAAACTCTGCATCGTCTTCTACATCTCGGAATGTATGTGTGCGGATGTTTTCCTTTAGAATTGGCGTAGCCTCCATAAAATCATGGAGCAGCTGTCCTACATAATCACTTCCGTATCTTTTTGTCATAGCGGCGATTTTTGCAATTCCATCCTCTTTGCTTTCAAAGGCAAGAATAAAGCTACTGGACGAGCTGTTTGTCACAAAATCTTCTCTTACTTTCATACGACCTCCTATTAGCCGTCTCTGCCGGCTCCCCACTGGCAGTCAATTTCAGCGAACCCGTTTTTCTCTGTGATATCATCAATGGCATCGGTATTGAAATAGGAGTAGTCAACATCGTAGTCCGGGTATCCGTCCTCGTCCTCATCAATATCTTGACAATCCTCTGCAACTACAAACTTGCTTTCAGCGTGATCCCGAATATAATCTTCTGTGGGAGTAACATCTACACCCGCCCAATCTGCCTCAAGCCAAGCACCCCATCGTCTATTCTTGATATTTGCAAGAACCTCTTCTGCTGTGTACACTTCAATCCTATCACCGTGCTTATCCAGAACTGCTTGCGCCTTTTCTGGATCGGCAATACGGGCAAAGCAACAGATAAAACTACTGGAGCTACTATTGGTTACAAAATCTTTTCTAAATTTCATGGCTTCTCCTTAATGATTACTCTCCAAAAAATCCACAGACACATCCCCATTGCCATATCGTTCTGAACAGCCCCAACCACTGAATCCGCTATGAATAAAGTTCTCAAACGCACCATCATCCTCGTGGTCGCCACATTCATATCGGATAGACTCACCAGGAGCAAGAATAAATCTCCCATCTGCATCTTCTATAATTTTGGATAGTAGTGCCATAGCGATATCTTTGGAAGTCATCGTCTCATCTGAATTATTGGTAATTAAAAAGCTGCTGGACGAACTGTTTGTAACAAAGTCCTTTCTGGTTTTCATGTCATCACCTCTTAATCAAGCCATTTATTATCAAAGTAAAGAAATGCAACTACAAGACCGCCGGATAACAGAATCCATACAACCCAAAATACAGCAGTATAAATAGTCTCGTTGCTTTCCATATGAGAGATTACTTCCTGTGGATTCATATCTTGATACAATTCAGAACTGTCGTTAATCGTATTTCCATGGAGAGAGGTAAAAATCGTCCCGGTAATCTTTAGCGGTGTCACATTGTAATAATAGCGATCATCGTGTCCTTCATAGATATAATTCATTCGATTGTCAACACTGATTGAATCCAGGTTAAGACGCTCTACTGGGAGATCGATAGCTTCATATGGGAATGTCTCTCCCATAAATGTGATATCGTCTACCTGCCGGCTGTCGCTCCATACATGATCCCAGCTATAGTACACCTCTGTCTCCGTGTGTTTCTTCCCATTGCTATCTGTTCTTGTCACTGTTCTTGTATGCCTGGTGTAGTGCTCCTTGTGCTTTTCAATGTAGATAAAACCACTTCCAATTTCATCATATGTAACGGATGAATCAGAAGAAATCTCACCATATACAAGAGAGTGCCCGAAGTTGGTCTGCATACCATATAAGAACTGATCTTCATTTTCAATGATAGTTGCGGTGCGGTAGTCTTCGCTTTTGGAAATTGCACTTTGCAGAATCGCATCACTCACAAACAGGCCAACCAGCAGCATCACAAAAACTATGATAGCGCTGAAAAGAACTTCTCTCTTTTTAATTATCATCGGCAAACAGATCCTGCGGGGCATCTACCGGCGCATCATAATCGGTATATGTCGTGTCAATGGCCTCATATCCAAGGATGCTGAGGATAATGTTATTGGGGAAAGAGCGTACCATCTTATTATAAGAACGCACCTGCTCATTATAATTATTGCGGTACTGAGCGATCTGGTTTTCTGTCATAGCAAGCTCATTCATAAGCTGCTTATAGTTCTCGTTTGCCTTGAGTTCGGGATATGCTTCAGCAACTGCATTGATTGCCATCTGAGCGCCATCCACATCGCCATACTCCATACTGTTTCTTGCGGAAACGATGTTCTCCAGTGTCTCTCCCTCGTAATCCTGATACGACTGCACTGCATCCACCAGGTTATATACAAGATCAAATCGTCTCTTCTCTGCAACATTGATATCGGCCTGGGCTGCATTGATCTGTTCCTCTAAAAAGATAGCCTTATTATTTGAGCTGACAAACAGCCCGCCAATAAGCAAGGCAAAGGCAAGAACAATGCCAACCACAATCCAAACAGTCTTATTTTTCACTGCTAACCACTCCGTTCATATTGTTTTTTATAATTTGAATCGCTTCTTCATCTTCTATATAAAATGGGTCTCTATCACGAAATAGGGAAGAACATATTAGCAATTGGCAAAATCTTAAATCGGGGTACATTTCCCATATTTCCGCAAGCTTATTGCAGAATTTTCGGATTCTTTTAATATCTCTCATGCCTACACCGTCTTATCTGTCTGGCTGCAAATTACGATCTGAGGACGAATAGGACAACCACCCATACAAGACGCTCTGTTCTTGCAGTTAGGGCAAGCAGTTCTAAAATGATTTCTGAAATCCTCAAATTGCTCACTATCCCATGCGTTTTGGATGGTGTCATTGCTGATATCATAAGCCCAGCGAAGATCCTGGTTATCAAACGAACAGGGAAGAGCTTTCATATCGGACGTAATGTACATGCTCCACCGTCCGCCCTCGCAGGTATCAATGCTGTTTGGATCGATGTTGTGGGTGTAATTCAAAATGGCGGGGATAGAACAGGAGTCGAATCCAACCTTGAACGGAGCATCCATATGGTCAACGATATCAAAAAACTCTTTTACCCTTGGATCGTTTGCCGATAGCACATTATCTTCACTCCCAAGGCCAACAGGCTTATGGAGCAGAAAAATCACGGCGTTGATTCCTTGCGGAAAGTCGTTACTTCTAAGCCGGTCAATTGCCTCATCAATCGAATTGTTACCAAGAACATAGTGGATGTTTGTTTTGATGCCGGCATCAAGCAGCATCTGAATGGCTCGAATGGTGTGAGGCTGGCGATACCAGGAAATAGCAACAGCGCCACAATACTCTTTACATAGAGCCACAATATCCTCGGTAAAGCCAAGGCCAGAACTGGTGAAGTTTGGTACAATATTATTTTCCCTGCAATACTGAAGAATCTCTGCAAAGTTTTCGTGCTGATCCACATCGCCACGACCACCAAGCGCCAGCTGAAATGTCTTTCCCTTACACTCGTCAACGATCCGTTTGAAGTTTTCAAGCGTCATGTTGGGATGGTGCGTTTTAAGGCCATTCTGATAGCACTGAACACCAGACTTCAAGCACAGTCCGCTTGCTCCGTGTACACAATGTCCCATCACGCCTACATCTATCAGTTCCGGGAACTGCGTCATAAATGGATCAATCCCGGTATCCTTGCCGTTCTCATCGTACACACCGCTTCTCACATAGAAACCAGTCTTAGGGTCAAACATAGACACAAATCGGTTTTTGCGGTCTACCTTCTTTAACATATAAACTGATACTCCCTTTCTTATTCAAAGCCATTCTTGCATTGTTTTTATTGAGATTTTCTGTGTGTTTTTAATGGAGTCTCAATAACATGCTGCCGTGTATTTCCGATTGATGTATAGAAACAGTCTGGAGATAGGGGAGAGACAACATCTTTAATCTCCTTATGACCGAAAGACTCCAGAACCATACCGTCCGTTTCATCCGCGTGGGTAAATGCAAAGGACAACTTTGTGTACGGATACATTCTCTTTGCCTTTTTGAACTCCTGATTACATACATTGCGGAATCTGTCTTCTTCAAAATATCCGTATCTAAAACTTCCCTGGAACTCATTCCATACATTTGTTGCGTCCTGTTTATCCTCTCCAAACAAATCTTTTGCGCTGCATTCGGTAGGGAAGAAACCGGCTCCGTGTCTGGTAAAGTAGGTTCTTGATACAAAACACATTTCAATATCGCGGCAATCGTGCAACCCGGCAGAATAGAGAACTCTGTTCACACCAGGGATTCCGGTACGAGAGGTTGTGAGATACGGCGCAAACTCTTCATACATCTCATCCAGCAAAAGACCTTGAGCACCTTCAAAAACAAGCCCGTCATAATCATGCACTATATCGTCATTCACGACCTGACAATAATCCATCATTTCATTGACTTGGGCGATCCAATTATCAATGATATTCTCGCTTAGAATTATGCTAAGGTCATTCAAAGAGATGTTGGACACACCAAGCTCTTTCAAGCGCTTAGGAAGGTAGATATCCCGCTGATATGTAAGCAGATACTTTAAGTCAAGAGAACGAATAGTTTTAGGAGTAATGGTGTGACCTATGCCGTAGCTCCTGTATCGAACAACTGTTTCGTTGATCCCGACACCGCAACTTCCGTGTCGCTGATCGCCCCTTGACCGCTCCACAATCTGATTGACCAGCATATCAAATGGCGTGGTGATCTTACAGCTCTCATGGATGTATACCTTTGGGTAGAACCAAAAGTTTCTATACATCTCGTCGCGCTCTCTACAAAAGAGAATAGGGTTCAAAATAAAATTGCCAGAAAGGTATGTATCAGTACCGTTGACAAAGCTTCCAGCACCAAAATGGCTGAACACATGGCGCTTTTGCTGGCCGAGCGTTGGCACTACTACGGTATGGCCGGCTTGCGCCCCGCCATTAAACCGAATATTGAGTACACTCCCATTCTCGGAAAGCTTTTTGCAGAAGTAATCGGTCATTAAACCCTTTCCCTCATCGCCAAAGTTTGCACCGATTACGACTTTGATCTGCTTTGCCATACCAATACCCCTTTCTGGCTTATCTTTTATTATCAGAACTCTACGAGATCACTCTTCGCGGTTACACTTTTCAGACCGTCAAGAGCGCTCTTAACTACGATAGAGGTGGAGCCGTCCCAGCTGGCGGCTACCTCGTCCACATCCTTGCCGCCCATTGTCTCCAAAATAGAAACAATAATCTCAGGAACCTTCGTGTAGTCGCTTACCTTAATTACTCGCTCACCCATCAAAGAACGCCACTTTGCAATATTGCTTGTGTCACTGCGGCGATCCAGAACCAGGTGGAATACCTCATATTTCCGGTTGACCAGGTTAAGCAGCTCTTCCACAGGGATATCGCGCTCAACAGTATCGCCAAAGATATCCTTGATTTCCCGTGCGGTCAAACGGTCAGGATAGCAGTCATCGCCCATGGTAAAAAGGAAACCCTTCTGATTTCTCTTATTGAGGCAATCAATGTCTGTGTGCATTGCCGCAAAATACCAGGCGAGGGGATAGCTCTCAAACATATTTCCGCCGCCGCCGCGCTCAAAGTAGAGCTGTGTCAGCTGTTCCGCAATGCGGATATCGGACTCAAACTGCGTGGCCTGAAACGGAGTGGAGTCACACATTGCATCTCCGATAGCGTTGAACATAATCTGCGGGTCTGTTACCGGCTTACGATCCAGAATCTCTGTAACAAGAACATTTAGCTTCTTAGCCACACCCTCAAGAATGTCGCTCATGGAGCCAGTCACATCAAGGCCGATGATAATTGCGTTGCTGTTGGGATGATCGTCGCTGTCACGGCTCTCCCTCATCGGGATGCCCTTGGGATCGAACTCTGGCTTTACCGATCTGCTGGTATAAATCCCAGCCGCGCTCTTTCCGGCAATCGAACTCTTGGAATATGTATCCCAATCACGGGGAGTCCAACTTCCACAACCCATAAATAATTCCTCCTAACAATAAATATCAGTTTTTGTTACTTGCATATTGACAAACTTACGCTCACCGTAAGATTTATCCAGTGTTGTATTCCAGCGATTAAATTCCTCTATTGCATTGTGAGCAGAACCAGAATTCAAAAAGCTTTGGAATGGTTTTGGTAGGGACGAAATATCGGAAAGCTGCCGGCCAATCAGCTTGGTGGATTCCAAGTCTGTAATGATATCGGATAACTTCTCGCTTTTCGCCTTAATCGGCATAATGTCGTAGACCGCACTGGGGACACCAAGCATCTTTTCTCCGATTCTCTGGGCATACCACCATCCGCCGAGCGGTAAAATAGAATGCTTGCTTGGGCAAATAAAGCAATTTTGCAGTGTCAATCCATTATGCGCAATTCCCGTGTAGCTGAAGTAGCAGCATAGATTAGACAGTCTGCTCATTATCCAGGCGACATGACGATCTGGCAAGCTGCCGCCAAAGAAATCTTTTATGTCGGACAGGAGAAAAACATCTTCTGGCTTATTTAATACCAAGCAAAATCGTCCATCATCTAAGGACAAGGCATAGAGAATGCGAGGCATAAACCGAGACATTTCTTCTTCCATTTTCTTGTTTGCATATCGCAATCCTTTGATTTGGGAAGCCGCATTGTCGAAAAATCTCTTATGGTTTTCCTTAAACACATATGTCACAGTGGAGTTTGCAATATAAGCCTCACCAAGTTCAAATGGGAACTGTTTCAGATATTTTCCGATGTACTTCTTGCCTAATTTGTCTCGCAGAATAAGCCGATTGCTTACCTCCCAAGCGCCAGACTCAATAAGTTTTAGAGCTTCTTCATAGAGCTGATTTACTTTTGCCATCACTTCATTTGCCTGCGGATCAGAGCTGATATCTGGATGATAAGCTCTTGCAATTTCCCGATACTCAGCAATGACAACCTGTTTATCAGCAGATGAAAAGAGATCTCCACATTTCTTTGATGATAGAATCTGTTGAGCAGTCAGCATCTGAATGTATCACCCCATCTGTGTTAAGTATTGCTCCAGTCCGTCAACAGCGTTATTCATTACACTGATACGCCCTTTGATAGAGGCGATGGTATCTTCCAACTCAGACTTATCACTCGCAATGTAGTAACCGTTCCCATTAGAACAGATGGGATCTCCCTTGCACCTTGCTGAATTAACCATGTTTCTTACCCGAACTCCAGACACGCTAAATGCAGAGGCGATAGTTGCTCCACGCACAGGGCGCTTTCGTCCATTAGAATTTCTTTTGATGTATTCGGTAATTGCCTCCATAATTATGCCTCCCGTTTATAATGAAAGGAGAGGTGTGACACCACCTCTCCTAAAGCGATTACAGTCCTTTCAGAGCCTCTTCAATAGGCGCATAGCGCTCTGTATTCAAGGTCTCCAGCAAGCACTCGTAAGGATCGGTCTGGCCGCTCATCACCATCTTCACGATGTTGGTGCTGAATCCACTGACCAGGGCAACGCCCAAGTCATTTTCGATAACGGGGATTGCACCTGTTCTACTGTTTACATTCCAGAACACCAAACGAGGCAGCTTGTATCCGGCATCCTCATAGCGCTGGGTGATGACCTGGAACAAACGGGAATCAACGCCCTTGTTTCTGCCATATCCTCCACGATAGGAATTGGAAACGGCGCAACCGTCGAACTCCATGTCAGAAATGATAAGGATGTTCTGGGGGATATCATCCTGAGACATATGGTTCTTAATTGCCGTGTTCAGAATCAGATCAAACACCGCTTCGATATTGGTGTTTGCTACCTCATCGTGGCTCAAAGCAATCTTGATTTTGTCTCGCAGAGACTTTCCATGGCTGAGATCCACAAGCTGAGGACGCTCAGAGAAAGTGATGTACTTATCCTTGAACTGGCCGGAAGATCTCTCAGCGAAATAAATCGCCAGGGCATTTGCTACATCCAGAGCGCTTACCTTACCTCCTACACTGGTGGTCATACTTCCACTGCCGTCTGCAACAACGATGGTGTTACCGCAGCCGTTTACTGTGTCAGGTAAAGACTTCCACAAAGCCTCAAGGGTCTGATCAAGCCCCTTTACGCTTACGCTCCATCCTCCATTGGTGTACTTGCTCACAATGTCGTGCGGGAAGAGGGTAGAGGCGTTAATCTTGGTCTCTCCCTTTTCCAAACTACTGAGGAACTTGCGGCGGCGATCCTCGTCGTGGCGCAGGAAAGCGCTGTTGTAAAGCAGATTTGCACGGGACGGAACAGCCTCATACACGATATCGCCCCATGCCTTTGTAGACATTTTCTTCTCCACGATATCAAGCTTGGTGCGGAGAGCAGAAACAGCCTTGCGGTAATCCCACTCCTGAATCCCAATATACCCACAAATCAGCTTTGCATAGCGTCGGCTTACGGGAGAAGATGCGTTAATGGACGGAATCCACTTTGCCAGCAGAGAAATGCTTTTACCGCTGTTCATATTGGAGATGTCTTCCTTCAGCTGTGCGCACACAACGTCCAGCAAATCACTCTCCAAATCAGTACCAAAGAGGCACCAGAGATCATCCCAGCGGCCATACTCAGGCACAAGCTTAATCAAGGGCTTGATGTAATTGGGATCGCTCTTCGCCATGTACTGGAACACGACGCGGAACAAGCGGCGCTCACCAAGACCGCCCCGGATATCGCGGGCAAAGAACAGCCACTTCATAGCGGCAACCTGATCCTCAAAGAAAGCCCGTGTGAATCTCGCGGCGATATCGCCAGGGGTCGCCTTGCGAAGAGAAGCAACGGCGAAATTTAGATCAAGTAAGCTCTTGCCGGTGGTGCGATATCCAGCCGCACCATTTTCCGTGAACGCAACATTGTACTCGTCGTTCAGAGTCTTCTTCATAGCGGACATAAAATCGTTGCTCATAGATGTTTCCTCCTTAAATTGATTAACTAACTGCTAATAGTGCTTTAGATCTTCAAGACACATACTGTCCGTGTTGTGCTGCCTGTGTCTTAAAGGAGGCAAGAGGCGGAAAGGATTTGAACCTTATCGTTCCAGATTATGAGTCTAAAAACTTTAACCAATGTTTTGCTGTACGCCTCTTATAAACCGAACCATTACTGCCAACTTTTTAGGGGCTGTTTGAATGGTGAAGTCAACTCTTACCCCTTGTGCAGCAGGTAGGAATCGAACCTACGATGGCGGCTTGCCTTTTTTGAAATTGCTGTTCGTGTGCCATACAACACACACTCTTTATAGCCGCTGTCTTACCACTTGACCACTGCTGCATAGAACGCCAGGAGCGGGACTCGAACCCGCGACCACGTGCTTAGAAGGCAAATCATTAAAATTGCTGTGCGCGAATTACACAACCCGCGTTGGTTGATGTTACGTGCTCTACCAGCTGAGCTATCCTGGCATATGGCCTATGCGGTCAGAATCGAACTGACATTTACCAATCGCACCCGCATTGTACTTCTGCCGGCGTTACGCATAGATATTTGTGTTAGGCTCACCAGAATTGCACTGGAGCACTCCGCAAGCTCTGGTACAACCGGCGAAGCGTGACCCTTACCTAACTGTGATCATATAGATGTTCCTACAACCAACCGCCAAAGGAGGCGTGAAGCGGAAGGGAGGACTCGAACCTCCGACAAACAGATTGCCCATTTAAGGTTGCTGTACGCGCTTTTACAAAGCACAAACTAATTGTCCGTTGCTCTACCAACTGAGCTACTCCCGCATGTCCTATTATATTCATCCGAACTACATTGAAAGAAATTAACTGAATTGCAGAAGAAATTTGACGGCTTTGAGAGCTGCGGAGTCGAACCGCAAGCAAAGTTTTTCCAGAACTCAAAAGTAAAATTGCTGTTAGTGTCCGCCGTCCTATACACATAAATGCTGCCACCGGGCGCTCTCGTGGTACTGGTGGTGGGGATCGAACCCACACGGGAAATTCCCACAGGATTTTAAGTCCCGTTTGTCTGCCTATTCCATCACACCAGCATATATGGCGGGGCAGACAGGACTCGAACCTGCACATCCTTTCGGATTACTGGTGGTTTAGCAAACCACTTCCTTACCAAATTAGGATTACTGCCCCATATTCAAGGCGCTTATGTATGTTGAATTTCAAGTTCAATTTCCTTTTAGATTGCTGTATGCGCCTTATTTGTCTCTTTTCTAATTGCTCGACATAAATGACAATTTATCTTTCCAAGCAACACGACACATTTATATTTTCATATCTTCATTCATATTAAATTGCTGTTCGTGCCGTAACAACCAGCGGCCATTTAAGATGCCGCATCGCTCACTTCACCCGCCTCTTCTGCGGATAGGAGCTTGGAGAAATTCTTGATTACAACAGCGTTCCTCTTTTGATTATGAATCAATGTGTCGCGCTGTTCAGTAAGACGAGAGATATACTCGTCAATTTCGGCCTTGGTATCCTCAATCTCCTGATTTACCAATTCCAGACCGGAAATCGCCCGTGTTACGATGTCCACAGCGCCCTCCGCATCAGACTGAAGCTGGTGAAGCTTCTTCTCCTTTTCGGAGATGATATCAACATAAACTCTCTTCATCAAAATCACTTCAGTCCTTCCATACTCACGATTGCGTTAGAACCAGAAACCGTGGGCAGCTCACCATTCCACTTCTCATACTTGATTTTCTCAATCAGCTCAGGTGTAAGGGAGGCGGCAATCTGCGCATTTGCATCGGCCTCTGCCTCTGCCGCAATTCTGGTAGCCTCTGCCTTAGCCTCCGCCTCAACAATGGCTTTTTCAGCGGCGATTTGCGCAACCTCTTTATCCTTTTCGGCCTGTACCTTTGCTGTCTGCGCCTCGATATTGGCAAGCTCAAGCTCCTGCTGTGCATTTACCTTCTTCTGGATCGCCGCAGCGGTCTCTCCATCTACAGAAATATCGGTAAAATTCACAGTGTCAATAATAATGCCATATTTATCAAACTTGTCCCGCAGGTACACATCCAGCTCTGCATTGATCTCCGTGCGCTTATCTCCAAAGATATCTGTTACGGGATAGTTTGCAGATACCTCCTGCGTCCAGGCAACAATCTTAGGCTTGATAAATGTATTCTTGATTTCCTCGCCGGACTTCCCCTTAAACATGGTAAAGGTCTCAGAAACCCGTTCCTCATCAAAACGATAGGAGAACTCAAGGTTTACACGCACTGTCTTTCCATCAGACGTAGGAATATTAAAGCTCTCGTCGTTAGGAGAATCCCCCTTGTTTTCGGCTGTAAGGTAGCTCTGCTCAATCCCGATAGAATATGTCGTTACCTTCTTGGTAGGAGAGACAAGGTGCCAGCCCTGCTGAAGAACCTCTCCGTCCACTCCGCCATTCATGTTGTAAACCACACCGACATAGCCGGCTGGAATACGCTCCGTACACATAAGCCCAAGGATCACTCCGCCAAATAGAACGACGGCAAGCACAATCGCGCCAATAAATCCTTTCTTAACCATTCTGATCTGTACCATCCTTTTCTTCAGATTTTTCTTTGTAGTCATCTTTTGACATAGAAGTTTTTGCATCCTTAATCAATCGGTAAACAAATTTTCCGATAGGGATAAAGCAAAAGGAAAGTAAAAGCCATAGGACTGCAACGCCAAGGAACAGAAGCAATATAAAGACTGGCATGTTACCCCTCCGTGCTCACCTGTTCGGTGGGCTTCTGCTCTTTCTGGTAATCACAATCGGGCGGTCTCAGAACGGCAATATAATCGTCTCCGTTTGTGTAGGTTGGAAGATGACGAACCTGACCAGGCGGCTGGTTTCGTCTGCATCCTGCCTTGTAGAAATTTAGATACTTGCAGCCATTACAGGTCAACTTTTTGTCCACCCAATAATAGCCGCTGTCACTTCTGGCTTTGCCCATAGGTTATACACTCCTTTTTTATGCTATTGCGATATGTTGGCCTGGTAAATGCAAACAATCCCAGAACCTTACCCCCCCCATCGTCAGGAGGATTGGTCAACGGTCTCCCGCACATTGGACAAAACCGAAACCTCATACGCTTTCCAGCAGTGTCAACAAAAGCATTTGTGCCAGAAACGATATGTGCGGAGTAGTCGCCAGTGCCGTCTTCGTCCACAGCCCAAAACGGCCTCTCCTTACGACAGTAAGTACATACAACCAAATAGCATCACCTCCCTCATGTTAGGAACAAGCTTAAAATTATCCGTTCAGGTAACGATCCTGCCCTCCCGCAAAAGGTGTTCCACCTGGAACTGTTCGGACATATGAGATAGATTAGCTAATTCCTTATCTATGACTTAAAGGGTTCCCCCTCTAAGCCTTATATGAAATTATCCTTTTGCTTCTGGGAAGAAATGCTCCTTGAACTTTTGATAGTCACGCAGCCGCTTATTCGCAACTGCAACAGACGGATATTTTTGCTGAAAAATTGTTTCCATAGTCTCTACATCACCAGGTTTAATTTCTCCGTTCTCAAGCTCATATATATAAGCTCGATTGAAAATCCCAGACCAATAAATTTTGTCGTATGTGAATAGGTTTACTTCTTCTCCACTACTCTTACCAAATCCTCGTAGCATGATTCTCAATGTCTTAGTATCAACGCTATCTGCTCTGCAAGTTCGCAAAAGAAGATCGGAATAAACATACTTTAGTGTAATAACGCCACGACCTTGGGACTCGTACTCTGTAGCATCTCTATAATCTTTGATATATTCCATAATCTTATCATTTGGAAAGCATTTATGGCCGGATGAATCGATATGGTCTTCAAACACTTCGTCCTTTTTGATTGATACAGCCTCTTCCGCTGTATATCCACACCAGGCCAAATAAATTGCGGTGATTTGAGTGCTGAAAATCCGATCATCAATTCGCTCTGCTGCCCAAAGCGTATCTTCAATAGATTGTTGTAGGGAATGGAAGTCCTTAAAATACTTCGTGTCGTAAACATGATATGATGGAACCATGTCATACTTTACGAGCCTAAGATTGTCCACAAACTCCTGATCGAGCAATCCATTCCCGTTTAACCATTTGAGATAACGGTTAATTTTGCTCTTGTATGTCAAGAAAGCACTAATGTTTGATACATTCATACCGTCTATCAATTTGACATACTCTTCTGTTGTGTAGCCATCCTCCATTGGCTTTCCGACTGCATCTTCGGACTTTTGAAGTCTCTTCCAGAAAGCATCATATACAGCTATGGACTGCTCTGAAATGTTTTCATTACCAGATTGGATGTATTGGCTACGGTAACTACTGTTATCCACGTGCCGTCCTCCTATTTCTGATTCCCAAATGAAAGTAAATTAGCTTACTCCTTACGAGTATTACTATAACAGATAGGTTGCTGTTTGTCAATAGGAATTAGCAAAATTATTTTTGATTTTTCCATTCAGCATACACCTTACCATAATAGTCCGCATATTCTTGACTCAGGCCGCGACTTCCACATGAAAAGAACTCATCCAGAACACTTGTAATTTCGGTTGCATCTGCCATAACTGGGATACGAGCATCAAAATGCTGTCCAAAAACAGCATCGCCAGAAGCATGTGCGGTGAGACGCACTTGCTTTCTCTGGATATTAAACAGCATTTTAACATCCTCACGCCGAACAACCTCTTCATATGGGGCATCGCACACCCTATGTAGCTCTTCTTCCGACATCATACCAAGAGCTGCGTTCATCATTTCCAGCCGCATTTCTCCCCAAGCACGGCAGGGAAGTAGTACACGGCTGGCCGATGCGCTCGTCAGATCAAAGTCCTTGCTGGTAACATTTTTGGTTTCTACGCCATTTCGTACTACCATTACTTCTTACGCCCTCCAAAACTTTTTAATTGACTTTCGAGAATATTTGAGCTATAATAGCATCAATGGCGATAATATAGTGTCGCCTTTGCCCACTACTATACCAGAAATTATTATCGCTGTCAACATGAAAACGATAAAATATTATCTTTGGAGGGGCGCATTATGGAGTCCATACTTTATACCAGGATAAAAGAACTTTGCGAAAGCAGGGGGATCTCGATGGCAAAGCTTTCTGAAGACCTTGGCATTGCAGCTTCCTTGATTCGCAAATGGAAAACAACGACATCACCTTCCGTCGATAGAGTAAAAATGATCGCTGAATATTTTGGGGTATCTGTTGACTACCTAATTGGATTATCTGATATCAAAGACTCAGCTGAGAAATTAGTAGGGGATGAGGACTTCGTTTCTTTACAAAGAGCTAAATCCAGAATGTCTCCCCAGGATAAGGAGCGTATGATGGGTATGCTCCGGCTTGGTTTTCAGGAAGCATTTCAGGATGAGGATAAGTAACAAGTCCTGTTTATCGTACACATTACACGATATAGTCTTAATGAGTACCTGAACGGGGGTGTACCAATGATCCGATATCCGTTTATCTATAACCAGGTCTTGCAGATTTACAGGGATATGGACAAGATCAGCTTCCCAATAGAGCCTGACACCATCATCTCCCGCTTAACAAATTGCAGAATGAGAACATACAAACAGTTTGCAGAAACCAATGGATGTTCAATCCGCGATGTTATTCTATTATGCGAAAGTAAATCTGGATGTACCCACTACGATGTCGCAAACAACAGATACCTTATTCTTTGGAATTCTGATAGTTCAGGCAATAATGTAGAGGGGAGAAAGCGATGGACAAAAGCACATGAGCTTGGTCATGTTATTTTGAAACACCTGCCACTTGTTGTTGAACCTATGTTGGCAGAGCATGGATTCAATCAGATGGAAGCACAGGATTTTGAAGTAGAGGCCGATCAGTTTGCGGCCACGCTGCTTTGTCCCATGCCACTGTTCCCCATGCTTGGGGTTAAATCTCCCATGGATATCCAAAATATATTTGGTGTGTCCAACGAAGCATCAAACCATAGGTGGGACGAGTATTTGAAGTGGCAAAGATACCATAGGAAAACGGCCTGGGAAAATGATATGAAACGAGTAGCTATGCAAAAGGGAATTACACTGCTCTAACAAATGGTTCGCCGCAATGCTGCTTCAAGATCTCTGCCGGCGTTAATCCAGGCCGCATAGCACCATAGCATATCGGCTTTCTGTTGCAATAGATATAATACTTTCCCTCAAGGATTTGAACACCCCAAATATCCTTTGTCCTTACTCTTGTTCCATCCTTTTTCTTCATCATTACAAACTTATCCATGTTCAACTCTCCGACATATATACTGTTGTGCTTTTGACATAGTATGATTTCTTGCCTTTGTACAGTATAAAATCAATTCCCCCTTGTTATAGGATACCCTATCAATTTGATATGTCTCCCAATATCCAATGTACTGATCGCCTTGTTTTGGCTTGCAACCTCTTGGAATTGCAATAGAGCATGATGGAGAAAGTCGATACTGTTTTTGCGGAAGTTCTCTTTCATATATTTTCATACTGTCCTCCGAACAGCTCCCCTTAAATGGGGAGCTTATTTTCTATTTACATGGCGTTGCAAAGATTGTGTCGCTTGGTTTCATAGCGTCAAAATATAGCTTTGCTTCTCTTTTCTGGTGTGTAACAAGCTCCAAAGATAAAGCGATGCTTTTGAGACTTTCGTTTATCTCTAAAAGTGTTGTCATAATGCTTTCCACAGTAACCTCATCCATATCATCGCCTCCTATTAAACCTACCGCTTCTATACGGCATAAATTTACCTCTATGCGATATTTTGTTCTCCCCATTTGATATACATCTTTCCGTTTTCATCCATTTCACGAGACATGAGAACAGAAAGTAAGTCGTAGTCCACACCGAACCGTTCATAGATGTCATCCAGATCGGTGTCTTGCCCACGCATAAACAGATTAAGCTTTTCTTTTGCCAACACCATCTGCATTTGATTGGATTCGATGCTTCCAAGATAGGTGACAAAATAGATGTTCTTTTCTCTTGTAGAGTTGTACCGAATAAAACGCATATAAAACTGGCTCATCCGAGAGTTATTGTAGTGCAGCTCCGGGATAATCACATTGTCCACAAACTCAAAATTAACAGAAGAAGGTAGGCTCTGCTGAGTACATAGGAGAATCCCGTTTTTACTCTCACGCAAGGTTTTACGGAGTTTTCGTCTGGCTGCAAGCGTTGTTGTAGACCCGGTAACAACAAACAACGGCCTATCGGGGAATCTTTCACGAATTGCCTCAGCGTATGCGTTGACGACGATCTTGTGGCGGACTCCAATGGCTACAATATCGTCGTGCATGTCATCCAGCATGTTTAATACTTTGACAATTTTTGCAGGCGTTCCGCCTGTGTACTCATGGACTGTGTTCGGTGCAGCACTGATCCGTAAAAGCAATGTGATTTGTTGAATCAAACGCATCATAGCATCTTTTCTCAGATTGCCGGTGGAAGAAAAATAATTGCTCCGCATCTTTTCAAATTCTTCGATTGCTTTTCTGTAGACAAAACGCTCTGAATCCGTGAATCGGACAGGGATTTGATGAATCCGTTTGATATCTTTTCCAGACACTTCTTCAAATGTCCTTGTGATTACAAACCGACCAAGGATATCGCTTAATTCATCCGCGTTGAAGATATCCTGATTCCTCTGCGCAACACCGAACACGGTGATTTTTTCCGGGAGGTGGCTTTCAGAAAATAGTCTAAACCCTTTGCGATAGGGAGGAATAGGCTTTCCAAAATTGAGATTTGGATATTCGTGAAGCCCTTCTTCCACACCATCTTTTTTGTTCGACCTATCATACCGATAGATTGTTCTGCACCAGGAAATCATATTTGCAGAGTTGTTATAGGCAAGCTCCAGCTGCGGGAAAAACTCTGCAATATTGTTTCTTGTGCTTGTGCCTGTCATCAGCAGCTTAAATCTGGAACGACGAAAAATATTCAACACTGCTTTTGCCCGCAAGCTGGATGGGTTTGTCATCTCGTCGCTTTCATCAAAGCATAGGGCAATCTTTCCGCCGTGTGCTTTTACCCATGATTTAATTTGGCGCTGATATTTGGACAACATATTTAAGGTGATGATTACAAAATCTCCACGCTTGATTTGCTCTAAATCCTTCATCCGATTCACCATGACATAAGGAAGTCTATAGTTTGGGAGTACGACATCCCAGTTGTTCTTGATTGAGATCGCAGAGGACACTACCCAAGTACAAAATGCGTTCTGCCGTTCCATCCGATATAGGCCAGTCGCAATTCCAGCCAAAGTTTTACCAGACCCCTGCTCCCATTGAAGCAGCATGTTCCGCTTTTGCAAAACCAGGTTGATGTCATGCTTCTGAATGTCGTTCAGGTGGATCTCTTCATCGTTTTCACTATCATATAGAGTGAACTCATCCAAATACTTTGCGATGGATTCATCCATTGTCATAGACGATAATGGAAGCTGCTCAATTTGATACTCTCTCTGTTTCCGCCGAATCAACTTTGAAAAATGACCATACTGATCCGCATCCATACCTTCACTGACAATTTGATAAATCGGAGTGGCATTCTTCATGTGCTCTGGCATCCGACGCGCCATTTTAGGGCTATATGCTTTGTATCCAATAGAGTACCCGTAGTTCACCATACGAATAACATCTTCATATTTCTTGGGATGCTGTTTGCTGACTACACTACAGAGATAAGCAAGCACCTTTGCCTCCGTCAAACGGACACGGCACCATTCTTCATATGACATATCCGCCGGCTGTTTTTGTGCAAAAAACTTATTGAGATATTCACAGCATTTCACATACTTTTCTTTAAGGACAGGATGAGACTTGATTGCATAGAGATATTTCTTCACCTGATACATAAAATTGCCGGACATATCTCTTTGCTGGGACAACTCAAGCAGGATATGAGATCTATTCTTCCGAAACAACTCCTGCGCCTCATCCAAGCACATGCGCTTGACCATATCGACTCCTGCGCTGTTTAACGATACAGCATCAATCGTCATTTCTGTTGAATAAGGGAGTGAGATCCATCCATCCACCTCGCTGTTCCGCTGCCAGAACTGAACCTTTGTTTCATATCCGTATACGCCAATGGCAGAAAACATATCCTTATCCAACATAAATTGACCGAGGAAACTGAAATGCTTTTCCATCTCCTTAATCAATGAGCCATCTGAAAAATCATCCGCCAAAAAAGAGGCCGGGACAACCAGCGCCATAATTCCCATGGGTTTCATCAGCTCTGCCGCCTTTTGGCAATAGTAAAGCTGAGAAATAATCTGGTTCTCATCCACCCACCAATAAATATTGAACGGAGGGTTTCCAACCACATAATCAAACTTAATGCCAGGAGAATAACTTCTGATATCTCCATAGGTGATATTTGCTTTTGGGTATAGATACTTAGCAACTTTGTATGCCTTGATATCCAGCTCACACCCATATACATTGCTCTCCGCCGGGGCAAAATTAAAGAATCCACCCATCCCACAAGTCAGATCGGCCACAACGTCTGTGCCGGACGGATTCAAACAATCCATAATGAACTTGCAGAGTAGGGGAGGGGTGAAGAACTGCCCGTTCTCTATCTCTTTCTTGGCATTGGAATACTCATAATAGCTATCAAAGTCAGAATATTTCAGGCCATGCAGTCCGCCGTCACCAGTATAGGCGTTGTATATATCCTCTTTTGTAATTCCAGAGGATTCCGCAAGGTCGTTGTCAATCAAATATAAGATCTTATCATTCAATTCCCGCCTACTGTTCTGCGGAATTGCCTGATTTAAGATGTTGTACTTCATGTGTTCACCGCCTATGTATGTTTTATGGATGGAGGCTTTTACGGAGACCTCCAAGAACCGCCCTATTATATCTACCAGGGAATAAACTCAAAAATAAACCGAATTGATTAACTAATTCCTACAAAGGTTCATAAAGTCCTCTTTGGACTTTGCCTTAATTTCCTGCATAATATCGTGATCTGCAAGCTCATGCGTCCACACCGGCCTACCCATAATCTTTTCAATGTACTCATGGAGGTCAGCAAAGTCACACATAAGTACACCAGTATATGCGGATACGATTACCTTTTCTTGTTTTGTCACGTCAATACGCCTCCGTTCCAAGAAATTCTTCCGCGAACTGTCTGGCATATGCCTCGCTGGTAAATCGAATATCTACGCGGCCATTCTTAAAGCACTTGATGCTCTTCAGTTTTTCCATATCAAACCGTCGCTCTGTTTCCGTGGTAGTCCAAGACCATCCAAGGAGACAGTTAAAAGCATACGGGATATATCCAATCTCTCCATACTCAAAGTAAGCAAGAGCGCGAATGATTTCTTTCATTCCGTCTGTCAGTTTGATTTCATATTCGCCCTTGTGCCACTGTTCATGCCAGCTGTCAAAAGAGCATCCATATCCAGTAAAAGATAGGACAGACTTTTTCTGTTCATACACTCTCTTTCCATAGTATCTGTTCCAAGCAGCTTCATGGCATTTCTCTTTCATCTCATTGATTGCCTTATCATGGAAAGAGAAACCTCCAAGCTGGACAAAAATCTGATCGAGCACCTGGTCATACGAAACATCCATGTTTTCAATCTGCTCCGTATACTCCTTTGCGTCTTTCTCATTGGAATAACGCGGCTCGTGGGGGACAAGATTATCAACCACAGCACCTGAATCCAGTTCAACGTGATATGCACTGGAAAAATGGCTCACGATTTTGGAGATAAAAGTCTTATGGCTTTTCCTTAAAAGCTCGTGGATACTATGGAGGCTTATCCCCTCCCGTCCATCATAGATATAGTTGCTGTAAACCTCACGATCTATGGCTCCCAAAATGTCATTCTGTTCTTTGATGAAACGCTCACTGATATCCAGGATCTGTTTAAGCGCATTGCGTCCATGATTATAAGCGGCCTGCTGCACCTCGCAAAACTGCTTGTCACTGTTGGATATCCTGGTCTCAGCCTTGATATCCACAGCAGAAAACTTATCGAGCAAGTTCATTTGATATCGCCTCCATTTTGCACATCTTTTTTGCCATCTGTTGCTATACCAAGATATCTGAGGGTAACTTTCGGCGAACCGTGTTCAAACGTCTGTTGAAGCATAGAGATGTCTGAGTTTACATTACGATTTTCAGAAATGAGTTTCCGATAGGTTGTGTATGGATTCTTTGCAGACACAATTATCTCCGAACAAAAGACACTGATACCGTCATATAAAAGTTTCAAGAGCATCATCAAAATCATTACAACGAGCATAGTAGCACCTCCATCAGATACTGTGCTTTGCCAACGGCATTACGATAGCGTGGATTCCAGAAGAGACATCCCACAAACTATCATCGCTTCCAACAAGGAAGAATGGATAAGGCCGCTGCTTGTTTTTGTTATATCCAATATAGCAGATTGGATGTTTTCCAACACATTCAACCGCATCCCGAATCAGCTCCGCATCATAAACTCCAATAATCTCAGAACCATCAGAGCAATTTGCCTTGAACACAACTTCACATCGAGGATTAAATCCAAAGGTTTTGTTTTCTTTCCCTTCTTTCTTGTGGTTTGCAATCTGTTCTTTAATGTAGGTCAAGTCCGGTGTGTCATATCTTACATCGTCCAGATCAACGGCATAATAGTCGCCATTATTTAATTCCTCCGTGAGTATGCGATATAGTAAATCTGCATCTGGTCTGGCCGAATCATATGGCAGGCCGTTCAAGAATCCTGGGATAAACGCCATAACAGCGCCATCCGTTACCGCATACCCATTGTCACTGAAACGCTGGCCGCAGATGTCGAATTTACCGCCAAGCCGTGGCATGGTGTTATACTTTTTCTGGCCGCGTGAGACAATCCGCTTTAGGGCAGCCGTCTGTTTGTTTGTGCAATGATAGGGAGGTGCGGGGACAAGCTCATAGGTATTGGCATCTTCCACAGGAAGCTCTATGCCGTATTCGATATATCCCCATGCGTTCCCTCCGATTTCAGAGACATACCGTTTTGTATCAAAGTTCACAATGCTGATTACTCCGCCAGTAGGATAGCTCCCTGGCGATACTGGGCGCTGTGTGCTGTAATATCTCATGCTGTTTCCTCGCTTTCTGTTTCATCGGATTCATCTTCTTCGATTTCTGTTATGCCGTTGTCATCAAAAAGCCCGATCAAAACACGCGGTTTATACTTTCTGTTTGCCATATTGGTTTCAATGGATTTAATCTCACCGTCCAAGGCTTTCATGCTGGATAACAATCCAGTTGATAAAACAAGACTCGCAATTTCAAGATGGTCTTTTGCATCTCTGCGGCGAATACGGATTTCTTGAAGCTGTTTGTATAGCTTGTACCCATCCGACGCGCTCACATTGCAAAATTCAATCTTGTGTAGAATATCTAATGTCTCCTGGTCACATTTCTGTACCTCAGAGCCATAAAATTTAGGGAGTGAAGCAAGCTTGTCAAAAGAGGACAGAGTGGAGGAAAGGAATTGTTTCAGCTCTTCAAACTCCTGTTGTGCTGTCTCTTCTGTGAATGTATAATTGGTATTGAAGGTGCTTGTGAGATTATCCGCTGACAAGATTTCAATATCATCTGGAGACGGGAGAACAAGAGCGCGTGGTGGGCAAGCCAAAAACTTCTTCGCGTTTTCTTCCGTTTTGAATTTTGTCGCAGCACTGAGACGGTTGACCCATTTGTACGGATGTCTAATGTATTGATTATTCTGTTTATTGAATATGACGTATGGCATCTTTATCACCTATCCATATTAGTTGTAGCCCAGCCGATACGCAGGATATCAATAGGGGACATAAGATACCCACGATTTTTTGCATACTTCTTCATCCAGTAAAGTTTCCCGTCGGATTTGACAAGACGGCCATCCCCTTTCAGGCCAAACCCGAACATTGATTGATGGAATGTACCATCCATGGTGAACCTTTTCCCATCCAGACTATCCACCAGTGCGGCAGCTGATTTTTCAATCTCTTTCTCATAAACCATAGTGCCGTACTGGATATCAATTCTCAGGTTTTCCAAATCGGAAAACTCTTTCTCCACAAGCTCCAAAAATCGAGTACAGAGATCCATGCGATGACTTAGATTTTGCCTCTTATTGAATGTCAAAGTCATGTAAGAGTAGTCATTCCCGCGTAATCCAGTACCGGAACAGGTATTAAAGAAATCATTGCACCAAAAGTATAAATCCCAACCATCACTACCGTATAGTGCATCGTCCGCAGAAAAGTTATATACGGAAAAGGCAGAGGCTATCTTATCAATGACTCTCTCCATGTAACGGCTTCGCATCAATGCGCTGTCCTTACAAATCTCACTCCACTTCGCATTATCGCAAGATTCTGCCCGCATACGGTTTTCCTGCTTTTGCTGCTCCGTGTATTCAAAAGAGAGGCGAATAGAATGATAGTCTTCCTCAGCATATCCATGACGCATCAGCTCTTTATCTGAAACAGTGACACGAGAACGATCATAATTGATAATCATATCGGATACCTCCTTCTATTATACCTGCCGCTCCAGCTTAGAAAATCTTAACCGAAAACAAAAAAAAGACGCTGGATTTTTCCAGCGTCTTTAATCGATGTCCGTTTATTCGTAGATAAAGTTTTCTTCCCCTATGTATTCTCCAGCCTCATAATCCTTATCACAGTATCCAGAATACCAGGTCAATTCTCCGTGCTTTGATTCAAGCTCGACCAGCAAATTCATACAATCTTCTTCGTCACTTCCGCCAACCGTTACGGTAAAGCCATCCTTATATTCTCCGCACATTCTCCAAGGCTCCAGCACACTACTTTCAATGTCGGAAACAGTATTGTTGTAAATCATGCTTTCCACACCTCTTCAATTCCAAAAGTGAAACGAATCACGCTATCCTTAATACCAGACATGAACACACTGTCAGCCATTGCACACATAGCGGTGAACACTTTTAGCTCCTGCCCTCGCAGAGAGGCAAGCCGGCGTATTTCCATTGTGATAATTGCATTAGGGTGAGAGCTGGACACCGGCTCTATATCGACATCCACGACTTCCATGCTGTTTGCTTTCATCCACCGTGCGGCCAAGGATACTTTCTCATGCCGCTGCACCTTCGATAGATCGGCAACCCTTCCGCTGAAAAACTCGTTGTCTGTTAGAATCCTGTCCAGCTCTTCGTCTGAAAAGAAGTCCCGCACGTCCACATCTGCTTCACGGGACTGCTTGATTTTTTCCTGATACTCCGCCTCTGCTTTTTCCTTTGCCTGGGCAATACGAGCGGCCATCCCGCCGCTGTTCATTACATCCGACATATCAATCACCTTGCTGTTTACCATGTTGCCTCCATTATATCAGTTAGTTAGTCTTTTATCAATACACAACCAAATGCCTTTCCCATATCCTATATGTTGCTTTAACTGCAAACTCATCCAGATCGATAGGCAATGAAAAACCACTTGCAAAATCTTTCATATCCTGAATGTCTTTTGCTAACCTTTCCTCGGCCTCCTTGATAGGAATACTTTCCACCAGGCTTCCATATTCATATGGCCTATAGTTGATATTGCAGTTATCTCCACACCTACATGTATCCATTAAAAATTGTAACGGCGTTTTCATCATTACTTGTATCCTTTCAAACCCTGGGCGATACGGCCTGCATCAGCTTGGCTCGGCTTGTGTTTTCCACACGCCCATAAAGAGCTTCGCCATTACTGAACCTTGCCCTCAGATACAGCTCTTCAAAACCATATTCCTTTGCCAGCTTTCTCAGAATCCGACATACCTTGTTGACCTCGCTATTATAGCGGCGAATCGCTACGCTGCGATACATGTCGAAATAATAGCGGCAGTCCTCGTTGTCCATTTCCGTCGGGTCATCCGTGGTTTCCACATAGAATTGAACGCCGGAATAATAACCAGATTCCACAGAAATCTTGTGAAAAGTCAGACCGCCATTGACATCGTTTTCAAGTCTGGATTCAATATTGTCCACCAGTTCCTGGCATTCAATGCTGTCAAAGAACAGCTCTTCTTCCAGTTCCTCGCCACACTCTTCACACACATCATTCTCACAATCCTGATACAGCCCACAGGCGGGGCAGCGCTTGATTTGCGTATTAAACTCTTTCACAAAGAGCGGAAAATTTTCCATCGTCATATAATTTGCAGCAGCCATTAGAAATACCTCCTTCTATTATACCTACCGTTTGTCACGGGAAATAATTAACCTAAAGACTTAATTATCCGCAGACCGCCTTTCGGCGGTTTCGTCGTTTACGACTCATCAGTGCGGCTCACCAAACACTTCCCCAATCAGGACGGTTAGACAGCTCGGTAAACTCCCGCTCTTTTCTGTCCGCCTCGTCCTCCTCTCCATCATCAGGAAAGTCAGACACATCCAGATCGTACACATCTACATCGATTCCAGCGTTTGCAATGACAGATTGAACCAGGCCACCGCGAACCTCCACAGCGGCCTTGACATCAAGCTCTTTCTCTCGAATCTGCCACTGTTCATATTCACATTTGCAGTCATCAGAAATTTCAGCCTGGTTTTCGTCACAGCTCCAATGAAAATCATCGGTTTGTTCCGTGCTCTCGTTAATCCCCCAGCTTTCAAGGGCAGTGCGATACTGTTCTTGCATAACATCCTGCGCCTTTTCTTTTGTCAGAAAGATATCCGCATCTGCATCCCACGCAGAGGAAGTATCCTGTTTATATACCAGCATGTAAATCTTCATTTCAAATTCTCCTTTATAAAATCAGTAGCCGCCCGATTTCTCAGGCGGCTTGCCGTTCATCTTCTGTTACCGAACCCCTACCAAACTGGTCATACGGTCAAGCAGCTTGTGGCCGTCCATGATTCTTCCCCAGTTATTTTCCTGGTAGGTCTTGGATGCACGACGCGGAGCAGAGTGAGATACCATGTCGCTCATAGCGTTTACCACGCCCCATGCCGTGTTCAGGAATTGAGCAATGTCCGGGCGGAGATAGCACACCATGAACTCGTCCTTGGCTTTCTGAACACTGTTCTTCTTGCGGTCAGAATCGTCCTCGTCAACGGGGAACATCTCATCCAGCAGCTTGTTCAGTTCTTCATCAGTGACTTTAGTATTTGCCAGCTTGTCCGCATACTCCGCCAGCTCACCCATGTACGCATCGGCCATTTCCAGGCACATACGCGCTTCCTGCATCTTGTGGTCGATGTCTCCAACATGTTTGGTAGACCAGCTTCGCACAGCAGAATTGAGCGCCAAATTCAATGTGTTATTGCACACCACACGGATAGGTGTCATGCACACGCGGATAGAACCGCTTCCATCGTGCGTGTTGGAGAAACACAGGTACGGCTCCACATCATCGCCCACGATCTTCTGAGCAGGCATCCGCGCCAGCAACCAGATTTTTTTGCCATTCTGGAGGCTACCAGCAGTTTCATAGCGAACATCGCCGCCAATCAGCTCGTCGGTAAAGCTGAACGCCTCCGCATTTTGCACGATCTGATAGCGGTCAGACACAACACCAAGGACAGCGCCGTCCGAACTGCGGACATTTGCCTTGAAGTTTTCAATCTTAGCTCCGCCGCACACCTGAATATTGCGCTGCTTGACCTCCCAATCCAGGCCGGCCAGCCGCAATGCGTCAGCACTGGTGGGCGCTTCCTCAACGCAAGTACCAAGGCCGTGCCAGGGCTTCTCACGAACATAAAACATAGTCTCAACATTTGCTGCCATTTTCTTTTTCCTCCTAAGTTTTGGTTGTAGGTTGTAGGTGAAATTTTTCTTCCTATTATATCTACCGCTCGAACACGGCAAAAATAAACCAACTTCTAAAATTTATTTTTCGTCACACAGAATCAAAATCTCGTCTCTGCTCCAGCCATTTTCCTCACAGACTTTCCAATCGTCATCTGAAAAATCCAGGGTAGAGCCAATGCTGCTATGATAGTCCGTGATAGAGTAGGGGAGACCTTCATCCGTCCACCGCCAGTCAAGCGCTCCATATTTTTGGAGATACCACGCCTTGCTTTCTTCGATTTTTTCACGCAAAGTTTTCATTCGATCACATCCTCATCCAGCAAAACTTCTGCAATGTGAATAGAGGTAATAAAGGACAAATCCACCTTTTGACACAGCTTTTCCATAGCCTGCTTTCTGCCGTCTGCATTGACCACAAATCCGCGTGTAGTCCCATTCCCATAGATTACAACAACGGAATACTTAGGAATATAGGTGTCCTCTACTTCCTCTAAAAACTCATCTCTCGTCATCCCTTCCACAAAATCCTTTCCGCAGGAGGGGCAGGGACAGAATGTGTGTCCGGGAACAGGCTCTTCAGAGTGAAGCATATCCACAGTAAACCATCCGCCACACCCTGCACAAACGCTGATCTTGTTGCTTTCCCATTCTGCATCGTGGCAGGAATCACACTCGATATATTCTTTATCAGTTCCTTCATTGACGATATTCCAACCATCATCTTCGCTAATGACACGTCCGCAAACCGCACAAATTCTAATCGCTTCCATTTCAAAAGCACCTCCTATTATATCTACCATCCGAATTGCGCAAAAATAAACCGCTTACTAAAAAATAAGCGGCAAAAAAATGGGGTAGGGTTTTTGACCGGAACCCTCCAAAACCGGGTATTTTAGGCAGGGATAGCCTCCGTGCTCTCAGCCTGCTGAAGATTTGCCTGAACAGCAGCTTCCGCAGCGGCCTGCCTCTGTCGCTCATAGCGTTTCAGACGCTTCTCAAACTCCGCATCGGAATCCATAGGTGCATTGCAGGTCTTACCGCCGCCCTTCCCGATGACACCCTTGGACACGGCGGCGGGCTGAACGGAGTTCTTAAACACCACACCATGCACACCGGCATACTTGCCCAGGCCAGACTTCTTCATGTTGCTATTCATATTGTTTCCTCCTTATATTTTCTGCCATGCAGATAGATTAACTGATTTCTAAAAACCTTTTGAATCCGTCGTTGACATGCGGATATTTCCTTAAAAATTCATCGTGCTTATGTAACATCGCCTCCTGCTCTGCCACCCGATCTTTCAACCGATAAAGCTGGTCGCACATATCTTTATTGATTTGCCCTCTGATTGAATACAGTAGGGAAGAATCCAACTCAAGATAGCTTTCTCTGACAATCTCGCCATTCAAAATGATCTGCTCAAATAGCTTAATGTCATAAACTTTATCGCTAAAGGATAGGGCAAGATATAAGCTCATTGCTTTATCCAGGCTTGAGAACACATGCTTCTTATATCGCTCCCACGGCTCTCCGTGATTGAATACGCCATTGCATATGTAATCCCAATCCTTCTTGTCATCCACTACTTCGACGGTATATTTTGTTTCAATGTCTACTGAGCTATCTTTGTAGGCTACCATGAAAAGCACCTCCTATTACACCTACCGCCAAAGTAAGGCTATAATTTACTCCCCCTCATTAAAATTTTCGTTTTCGATATCTCCACAGACAGAAAACACCTCATAGGCGGCGGCTTCCAATCGACTGATGGAGGCAGTGGCATACGGCTCCTTCTCCTTAATTGCATCTGCCTCCGCAGTTAAAATATCACTGACCATATTAAAGGCATCAGCAATATCGTCATCCATGAGAACCAACGTCGGATATTTACTTTTGATTTCTTCCAGCTTAACCTTTGACAGATACATGATTTACGCCTCCTTATAGAAGTTTGGATTGAATGTATCGGAATACGCCGCAACGCCGTTCCAATCATCATATATAACTTTCTCCTGCTGCTCACCACACTGGAAAATGAGATTTGCCCTCGGTTCATTCCCGTCCTCGAAAACACGGCGCTTTCCACAGATGTACCACTTAGCAAACGGCTCTCTGTTTGATACATCGCGGAGGTAGTAACGCCCATCCTCGCCACGGTAGACTTGTCTCCCGGTGCCGTTCTCAATCTCTACAAAACTAACAGGGATAATTTTATCTGGATTTCTGGCCTGGTCATTGTAAAAATTGTTCTCAGACACGCGAACAAACCAGCTGTTTGTGAATTTTGAAAACTGCATCGACACATTTTGCCGAATATAATCCTCTCCCAGCCGGTCATAGTCTTTTTGTCCCATGAAAAGAGTCCCAACATGGGAATCGCCATCCACCGCAACAATTTTTACACGGTCATCCAGAAGTGAGGCTTTCAGGCCAGCATCTTCAAGCTCTTTCTGATCTTGTTTTGTCGGGGAGGTAAAGAACACTTTCATTCCGCCATTCTCCTTTCGTAGTTTTCAATCTGCTCCACGGTCAACCACTCCGGCTTTCCATCCGCAGGGAAGCTATCCCATATTGACTTCATACACTCGATCTGAAAGGCCACACTGCCCGCCCAAAGGTATTTTTCCATACGGTTTCCAAAACCAAGAAAAAATTCACAGTCCATTTTCATCCTGGATAAAAGCTGATATCTAAAAACCTCATCGCGCTCCAGAATCCAGCGCAATGTAGCGTTTCTATCCATCACATAGCCTCCCATTCTTGCTGACGGATCTCATCATTTACCTGCTTGTAGGTTTTATTGCGCCAATCATTGACGAATTTCCGCATCCACTTTTTCTTGATGATTTTTGCGATACTCATTCCACATGTACCAAAAGTGATATAGCCACATGGAATGTCCCAATCAAAAGAGGATTCTCTTGTACCGATTTCAAGAAATTCTTTCCACTCCGTAGCACTAAACCGCATCGTCCTCATCCTCGCTTTCGTCATCTTCCAGCTGCTCCAGCGCATAGGCCAGCTCGTCCAGCATTTCTTGAATGGCCTCAGCATCATGTACCAAAATGCTAACACTTGGCACACCCCTAAATCCATTGCGCTTTGCCTCGATAAGCTCTTCCACATGCTCATCTCCGTCAAAGTCATCCGCATATTTGCGTACAGCGGATACTATATCGTCCTCATCATACAGACAAACGCCAAAGTCCTCTCCAGCCGGACTCATCTGATAAAACTCCCATTCGTTTTCATCGGACGCTGTGCAATTCCATCCAAGTTCCTCTGCCTTTGCAATGATTTTATCTCGAAACGCTTTCGTCATTGTTATCGCCTCCTATTATACCTACCAGTCCAAACAGTAAAATCTTAACCAATAAAATAAAAAAGCGGGGATTTCTCCCCGCTTAATCTGTATCAAGTGAATATCCTTTGTGACAAAATCCAGTTACCTCACTGATATAGTCTGAAATTTCATCGTCATCTTCCATTCCATCAGGGATATCAATTTCTGTAGGTAAGAATTGCAAATCCCGCTCATCATCAACATCCCAAATTATATTGAACGCTTTCATATTGCATCCTCCTTAAATCGAATACACCAGTTCCACACCGTCACGATCTGCGAAAAACTTTTCTGCCACTGGACATGCAGTGCAAATCATAGAATTGCATCTGCCAGGGCAACGACACGCCGCTCCATCCACGCCGCAAATCTCTGGAATGTCCTGCTTAGAATGTAGAATAATGCGCTTTCCAGTAAGCTTTTCAGCAATCAGCTGCTTGAGATAGCCAACCGCATACGCTTCGTTGTCAAAAATCTGTGTGCCAACACGCCAAGCCCACGGCTTTCCATCATACACAGGCCGGTTCTCCACCTCGATCTCTTTTCCGTTGGACAGATGAATCAGATAATGCCGCTCGTCAACTTGCTCCGCATCCAGATAATTGTTGCTGGTCAAGTATAAATCCATCAGACCAAACTCTCTTTTAGACATAACCAAATCCCCTTTCAAGTGGATGTCTCAAATTTTTCTTCCTATTATACCTAACAAATGATACGGCCAAAAATTAACCAGAAAAATAAAAAAAACGACGCGGATTTTTTCCGCGTCGCATGTGCTCTCTATATTATTTGTCAAAATCCTCTATCGAATCTGTAAAACTATCCACAGCTTCATCTTTCAGTATGTCGGAATAGTGTGTATTGATAGCGATGTATTCATCCGAAAGACTTTCCCGCGTGGAGGATAAAACATCGTGCAATTCTTCCACACTTCCAGAAAAATCATCCGCAGAGAATCCTTCCGACACAAAGAAGTCCACCATTGCGTCCTGTGCCGCTTTTAACGCATCTTCCATGCTGTTATCGTCCACATAGGCATACCAGGCAGACGATTCATCCATTGCCAGCTGAAATAATTCATCGTGCTTTTCTTGTGCGTCTTTTGCCGCTGCTGCTATTTCTTCCTCAGTCCCAGACTCCATAATATCATACATCGTTGTCCGTTCATTCTGTTCTGTTACAGAACAGGCGCACAGAAAACACAATAGCATAACAGACAACAAAAGACAATATCTTTTCACTTTCCAGCCCTCCAGTCGTGGTAGGTGATGTCACTATTCTATCACTTCCACGACGATAAATCAATCTCAAATCATTCCAAGGTTACGGAGGGCGGCGCGTCCAACAGATTCAATATGTGTATCCGTGCATCCGTATTTATCATACCAGGAACACAGGGTATCCACGCCGACAAATGCCTTGAGACAGTCCCAGGCAAGCCGATTTTCAAATACCTTATAGCGTCCACTTGCTTTCAGCTGCGGGGCATACTCTTTAATCCTATCCAGATTCTCAGAGAAAACCGCCTGGACATTTGCAAGCTCATCCTTTAGCTTCATATTGCGCCACCTCCTGCTCATCCAGCTCTCTAATGTATTCAATTTTTGCGCCGCGCAACTTCCAAGACTTGATATATTCCCGGCCTTTTCTCCGCGCCTCCGTCTTATTCTTTGCGGTACATTTCATCTCGCCGCTTCCGCCGTCCAGATCGTAGATACAGACGGCATAATGCTTTTCCTCATCCACAATTTCAAAAGACACGCCCTCGATGAAAAG
>ERZ1673743.413-NODE-413-length-66396-cov-9.699251_pt1 | contig 66396 bp, 54 predicted proteins | sample MGYA00580197_ERZ1673743 | MGnify/ENA primary metagenome ERZ1673743 (study PRJEB41218, sample SAMN15661795) | gut metagenome | host: Homo sapiens | place: Canada: London | collected 2015-08-20/2019-03-30 | study: EMG produced TPA metagenomics assembly of...
TATTAGTAGTATTATCGTTACTACTAGTGCTATTAAGGTTATTCCGTTTATTTCCTGTTTTTTGCTTCTTCATTATGCTTTTCATCCTTTCTTCTTCTCCCTTCCTTTGTTTTTCTTCTTTCATTTTTAAACATTCCTCCTTCTTCTTTTTAGCTTTTGCTTAGTTTTATTTTACTATTTTATTTTTTATTTTTCAATACAAGTTGGTTAAACGTAACATATCTGTAATATTTTTGTAATCTGTTTGTAATACTACTTTCTCACTTTATACACTCTGCTTTGTCCATCATCTAATAAAAGTTCATAATCTTTTGCACCAGTATATTTAAGTACATCTTTAAGTGTTTTATCAAAATCTGATACCCAGCACTTTATATTTAATATAAACTCTGTATTTTCATCTAAGCCATATATCTCTTTTAGTCTATCTAACTCCCAAGTATTTACTATAATTGAATTATCATATCTTAAAAATTCTTCCATATCTTGCAAATGATTAAATGGAGATTGTCCTATGTATACAAATTTTAGTTTTGAATATTGTTCTGCAAGTTCTATTCTTTTTGAATAATCTGTGTATAAAAATTCTGGTTTGCTTTTTGCAAGTCCATACCCCGAAGATATCACAGATATAATTGCAACTACTATTATTCCTGCGTTTTTACTAATAAACTGTGGAATTTTTTCTTTATTTATTATCTTCATCATTTCTTTTACTGAACTTAAAATTCCTAATTCTACTGCAATTACTATAATTGGAAATACAATTGATATGTATCTTATATTTATAAATGGTGCAATTTTTGCAATTACACATATAAATATGGCTATTGGTAAACATATCAAAAGTGCAATATCTTTTCTTTTTGAACTTATTATTCTTCTTGTAAACATTGCTATTAAGATTCCTATAACAATATATCCTAAGGCTTCTGGAATACTAAATCCATAGAATACTAATTTTAAATATTCTTGTAATCTAGACCAATAGCTTCCTTCTGCCACTCCACCTGCAGCTCCTCTATATGAAAAGAAAATATGATAAATTGATGCTGGGAATAGTACTATACCTATAATTGCAGATTTAATATGACACCATATATATTTTTTAAGTGAATTCCACTTTTTATTTTTTATCATACAAACTACTGAAATTATTGCTACTATTGCAGCATAAATGCAAAAATAGTATTGTGTTAGAAATCCAAGTATAACTGTTAATGTTAGCCATCTTTTGGTTTTCTTATCTATCTCAAATGAATTTTTGAATATTTTTATATTTAAGTATAAATACATCATTGCAAAAAATGTAAGCATCATATACATTCTTTGGAACATTACAATTGATATCATCCCCATACTTAGTCCATAAAATATTACTGTAATCCATGATAAGTTTTCTTTGTTAAATAGTTTTAATATTTTTCTTAGTACAAAACAACTTGCAATATAGAATATTAAATTTATTGCAAATATAATATATTTTGTAAAAGTGTTTAAACAAATTGATGATACTAAATGTACTAACATATAAAATAATGGTGGATGTACATCTCTTGATTGATTATAATATACTGACCAATAATTAAATATTTCATCAGATGATACTGTCATATATTCTTTTGCCTGTTCTTTTGTTTTCCAAATTGGTTTTTCTTCTGCTATTTTTTTATTAAGCTCTTCATTAAATTCATCCTTATTATTTAAATAGTATGAAATATTTTTTATAGTTTCGCCTATATCTTTTCCTATTATTTTTTCATCTATTAACTGATTAAGTGAGTCCTTATCACCAAATCTTAGAAATAGATTATCATATTTGTAATTTGAAGATCCATATGAGAATATTTCATCTTCATGCCAACCATTTTTTTGTCCTATAAATACAAACATTACAATAGATGTTACTATAATTGCTATATAAAGCAATATGCTGTTTAGTTTCTTTGTTTCTTTCATTTTTTACTCCTTGCTTTTCAATATTAAATGAAAGGAAGCTCTACCAAGAGCCTCCTCCACCTCCTCCAGAGCCACCTCCAGAGAATCCTCCGCCAGATGAACCTCCGCCTCCACTTGATGATGGACTTGAGGTCATTGTGTTTTGAGCTGATTTCATTGTTGATGACATAAATGTTCCAAAAGAACTTACCGAAAAACCTGTTTGTGAATAATACCAATTTGGTTCTTGTATTGCAATTGTTTCAAATTGTTTTACCCATTTATCTGATACACCAAGTGCATATGTGTATGGTAAGATATAATAAAAGTATTGTGGATTTTGGCTTACTAATTCTTCTAATTGTTCTTTTTCAGCTACTTCTAAAAATCTCTTAAATCCTTTTATCTTTCCTAACACTTCATTTCCATATGGTGTTCTTTTTGGCATAATTTTTATAAAGAATATTATTATAGCTACACATATTAGTCCTATAGCATATAAAGCAAAGTATTTAGGTTCATCAATTAATATAGGTAATACCATCAAAGCCCAAGGCACTCCTCCAAAAAATATTCCCCAAAATAATCCAAATATTTTTTCAAACACTTTTGTTTTTCCTAGAATCATTCCAAGTGCAAACCCAAATCCTATTCCAGGGAATAGTAATGCAAATATCATTGATTCTGGATCTCCATATTCTATTACAGGTTTTACCATAATTAATATAAATATAACTATACACATTAACACTAGCCATACAATATTTTTTGTTGATGATGGTTCAAATATTTTTTTCTTATTTTCTTTTGAATTTATTCTTCTTTTTATTTTATCTATGGTTGTATAAAAACTATCATATAAATCTTCGTTTGTTACAGAACTTTTTCTCTTAAATAACCCATTAAAGAATATTCTTTCATTTTCATTATTTCCTGCATATTCTTTTAATTTTGTTATTCTAAAGTTATTACCATATAAAAAGTTTTTGGTTCCAAGATCTTCTATTTTTAGGTAGCCTTTGTTAGCTAGATATATTAATAAAGATATTATTCCTTTGTCATCTACACTTCCATTATACAAGAAAGATAATTCTGCTGAGTTCACTCCTTCTGGTGGATAAAATTCGACTGTTTCTACAACCTTATCATCTCTTCCATATATTTTCCATAATATAGCTGAGATTATAACAAATATTATAGATACAATTACTACCCCAATTACATAACCATCAGTATTTCCACTTTCTCTTACAAAATATCCTTCTGGTAATGTTAATCTTACTGTAAGTCCTTCTCCTTGTCTTAAAAAACCGGTATAGAAGCCTTCTATTCTGTTATCATCTACAATATATTCCACACTAGAGCTATTAGTTGATCCGTATGTTCCTGCTGAAAATCCCAATTTTTCCTTATCAAATTTCTTTGGCATTTGTATTGTAAATGTAAGATAATTTATTGTTGTATCCCATTCTGTTCCAATTAGGTTATAGTATAATTCGTCAGCATCCTTTAATTTATCTTTTCCAATATCATAGGTATATGATATTACATAGGTATGTTCTCCTGTAAGTGTTTTATTTGCATCTCCTATTTTTATTACTTTATATCCATTTTCTGTTGATGTCGAAAATTTCTCATTTACTTTTATATTAGTTATTTTTGCTCTATTTTTTGAAGATGTTCCATCTACTCTATTTACAGTGTTCTTTGTAGGTATTTTTCTATAAATTCCATGTTTTGATTGTGTAAAATCTGTTATTATTGTTTCTGTAATATCAAAAGTATTATCTTCGTTTACCACCATTTTTACATCATATGCTTTTATTGTATAACCATTAGCTGCTTTTGAAATATTACAAATTGCAAATAAGCCAAAAAAAATACAGAGCATAAAAGATAATTTTAAAACTTTATTTTTCATTTATAAATCCACCTTAACATTATTTTTCTCTTCTATCCCAGCTTCAAACATACTGGCCTCTTTAAAGTTAAATAAACTAGCAACTATATTACTTGGAAACATTTGTATTTTATTATTATATATTCTTACTGTTCCGTTATAATATTTTCTACTATTTGCAATATCATCTTCAATTTTAGTTAAACTTTTACTTAAATTTAAAAAGTTTTCACTTGCTTTAAGTTCAGGATAATTTTCAGATACCGCAATAATACTTGAAATTGCATTTGTTAATTGTTCATTTATATTAATCTTCTTGTCCATTGTTAAGTCATTATATGAATTTGCTCTAAGTTCTGTTATGTTTATTAAAGTACTATTTTCATATGATGTATATCCTTTAACTACTTCAACCAAATTTGGTACTAAATCCCATCTCTTTTTTAAATATACATCCATGGTTGAAAATGCTTCTTTAACTAGATTTCTAGACTTTACTAAGCTGTTATATATTATTAAGCATATAAGCACTAATAATATAACTATGCCCATTAAAATATACACTCCCATTTTTATTTTCCTCCTTTTTTACTTTTTCTAATATATCATTATTAACGTAAAAAAGCAACTAAAAAACGCCTAAATATATTTCTATATTTGGCGTTTTTAGATTCCTGTATTTTACATTTTCGACATCATGTATGCCATGATAACATATAATCAGTTCTTTAGTCACTATTTTATTTTTTCCAATTTCTTACACATTTTTCTATTTACAATTATTTCTATAGCAGATAATCCTAATAATATAAATTCTATTACTATTAATTCATATTTCATTAAAATTAATGTAAATACCACGCTTAATAATAATTGTCCTAATTTTCTGTATGTTTCTATATTTATCATTATTTTCTGTTGTTCATCTTGCTTTGTAATTTTTAAAGCTGTATCTTCTATATATATTGAAAACGAATCTCTAATTGCTAATATTAAGAAAAAACCAGCAGACATTACTATTACTTTAAGTATAAAGTTAAACCCTATAAAATGTCCTATAATTAATAATGCAAATGCCATGAATTCTAAAATAGTTAATACCATACTCATTTTATCTTTAATTTTTAGATATAATTTATCAAATATTATATTTCCAATTATTCTAACAATTCTTGATATAAATACAATTACTGTTATAATATAAGTTACCATTTCTACAGATAATACTTTTTGAAAGTCATATTGCATAAATAATTTACTATTATTTTGTCCCAATTTTATTACCGTGTAAAATATTGCATTAGATAATATTATAAAAAAGATTGTAGATGTAATTGATATTTTTTTGTTATCTGTATTAGTTGGTCTAATATCATTTTCCTCATCCACTTTTTCTTCATAAAATGCAAAAGATACTATAAATATTATAAAATACATTATAATTGATATATACATTGGCAAATATTTATCTAAATTAAATAAATATCCAGAAGCTAGCGCAGTTATCATTGTTGTAATCCCATACATTACTTTTGCTTTATTTCTTACGGAAAAATATTTATCTTGTTTATTTAAGTAAATTAAGTCATTTCGTAATAGTATACTTGTCAAATCCCAAAACATAAATGCTACCTCATATATAATTTTATACATTACTAATGAGATGAAAGATTTTCCAAATGTTAATATTATAGATGCTATAAATAGCATTAATGCTCCAACTTTTACCGAATTAGCATTTCCTATTTTCTTAGCTATTTTTACTATTGTGTTTTTCGCTAGTATGCAAACTAATAATCCTATCATTGTCATTGCAGAGATTTGACTTGCATCCATTCCTTTTACCAAGTTTAAATATAATGTATCTATTGGTACAAAAAATATTAAATCTGCTGAAAATGCGTAAAATATAGGATATAATCTTATACTTCTTTTAATTTTAGATATATTTTGCTCCATCTTCTATTCTTTTATTATGTTTAAACATAATGTGCCCTTTCTTAAAAATTTTCCTTTGTTTAAAGTAAGTTTTCTTGCAATGATTTCTTCAGATTTTCTTTATTATAGTTATTACTTACTTTTACTCTATGCAATTGTATTTTTATTTTTTCTTTAAACTTTTCTTATTTTCTTTTTCTAATTGTTTCAAACTTTTTTTAGGTGTAGGCAATTCTTCTGGCATAGTTCCGTCCAGCTTGTTCAATTGCTTTTCTAACTATTTTTCCAATTTTATTATGAGTATCGCAAGCTTTATCTTCTGTATCAACTTTATCTCTTTTTAATCTTGATTCTGTTTGTGTAATACGAAATAAATTAGCTGCAAGTTCTTCACTTCCCATATTATCTAAAATATCTTCTCTATATCTTAATCCTTTTCTTTTTGCAATGTCATCAGCTGTTTCTCCATTGTATAAACCTTTATATCCACTATTATGAAATTTATCAAAATTCTTAACTCCTGCATTTTTAGCTGTTTGATTAAGTGAATAATTTCCTTTTCTTGTCAAATCTCTTTGATAAAATCTTTTTTCATCTTCTGTTAATAAGCCATACGCTTTTTCACTAATTTCTTGTTTTCTAGTTTGTATTGCAAAATATGTTTGTGCAAGAGCAATAACTTTTTTTCTTGTATCTCCATTTTGTGCTACTAAATAACAAGCATAACGAGTCAATTTATAATCTAAAATTGTCTTTTCTGCCCCTTTAGGCATTTTTATCGTTTTACTAACGTCAGTAAAATGTTCAAATACACTAATATCACTATTTTTGCAAGAAGTCTTTGCCTTATTAATTATTTTCTCAAAATTTTGCCATTTACTATATTGTAAAACTTTCATTAATTCTCTTGCATACCAGAACTCAACACCATTTTCATCAATATGTTTAATATTTTCAAATGATTTATCATTTTTATCCATATTATTCAATAATATCATCTCCATTTCAAAATATTATTTTTTATATTTCAGCCATTATTATAAAACAGTTGTTTGTAAAAGTCAATATCTTTTCTTTTTTTCATAAAAAAAAATCAACCATTTCTGATTGATTTTCATATTATCTGTTCGAATTAACAGATATGTCTTGGTGCCTCGAACGGGAATCGAACCAGTGACACAGGGATTTTCAGTCCCTTGCTCTACCGACTGAGCTATCGAGGCAGAAATATTAGATAAAAAAATGGCGACCTGGAACGGGCTCGAACCGTCGACCTCTAGCGTGACAGGCTAGCGTTCTAACCAACTGAACTACCAGGCCGTGTAAATGAATAGTTTTGCTATTCTTTGACACATATAAACTAAAAAATATTTAGTTTCCTAAATATTTTTAGAAATGGTGGGCGCAATAGGGCTCGAACCTATGACCTCCTGCTTGTAAGGCAGATGCTCTCCCAGCTGAGCTATGCGCCCATTTCCTTCGACTCGTTTAGTATACTAAATTTTAGAAAAATTGTCAATACATATTTTAAATTTTTTTTAATTTTTTTACCTTTTTTTGTTTAATATAAAAATGTAAAGAAGAAATACGATTATATCAGTATTTCTTCTTTGTATATTGTATAATTCTATTTTAATAATTCAATTGCCTTTTTTAATTGTGTATCATTTTCGTCTGTTAATTCGCTAATATCATCTGGCAAATTAACCTCGTAATCTGGCTTGATTCCTATTTTATTTATTTTATTTCTATTAGGAGTATAATATTCTTCTGTTGTGGTCTTTAATCCACTTCCATCTGTTAGTGTTCTTAATGTTTGAATAACTCCCTTTCCATATGTTTTAGTTCCTACAATTTTAGCTCTTCCATTATCTTTTAATGCCCCAGCTAATATTTCAGATGCACTTGCAGAATATTGATTAGTTAGTACAATAACAGGTATATCAATCTCTTGTTTTTTCTTTGCCTTAGTAACTTCTTCCTCTTGTTTCTTATTTACTGTAATAAGTAAAGTTGTATCCTTTTCTAGTAGCATATCAAGAATATTAAGAGATTCATCTACAATTCCGCCACCATTGCTTCTAATATCAATAATAAGTGATTTAATTCCCTTTTTGCTTAATTCATCATATTTAGTTTTAAATTCTTCGGCTGTACCGCCGTCAAAATCTTTTATATCAATATATCCAATGTTATTTTCAAGAACTCTAGCTTTAATATGGCTAATTACAATTTTCTTTCTCTCTATTTCGAAATCAATTGTTTCTTCTCCTCTTCTAACCTTTATTTTTACTTTTGTTCCCTCTTCACCTTTTATTTTATCTGACATTTTTGAAACATTTTCAGCAGTTACATCTTCTCCTTCAACATTTACAATAAAATCGCCTGTTTTTACTCCTGCTTTTTCTGCTGGAGACCCTTCCATTGGCTCAGTAACAAGTATTGTTCCACTACTAGAATCTACAAGCATATAAATACCAATACCTACATAATTTCCCGTTACTTCCTCTAACTTGCTTTGCATTTCCTCTTTTGTGTAATATTCAGTATATTGGTCACCAACACCTGCAACGTATCCTTTAATTGCTCCTTCTATCATACTTTTATCATCTAATGTACCGATATAGGTATTATCAAGCATAGTTCTAATTCTTGATAAAGTTAGTTCCAAACCAGAATTATCCTTACTTGCAACAATTGTATCTATGTTGGTTTTATTATCAATCCTTTTGTATATAACAATTGTTGTTACAAGAGCTGTTATTAATGCTGTAATAATTACAAGCATTATCGATCTGTAAATTTTTTGACCTTTATTTTCTTCCATTTTCAAATTTCCTTTGCAAAAAAATATTTAGGTTTTTAAAGGAAAACCTATAAACCTTTTTAAGGAACTTTAACATAATTTAATGGGTTAACATAGTCTCCATTTAATCTTACTTCAAAATGTAAGTGTGGTCCTGTTGAATTTCCTGTTGAACCAACTTCCATAATTAAGTCTCCTTGTTTTACTTCTTTATGTAACTCTGTTAATATCTTTTGGCCATGTCCATACAATGTAACTAATCCATTTCCATGACTAATCATAACGCAGTTTCCATATCCTCCAAGCCATCCCGCATATGTTACAACACCATCTGCTGCAGCAACAACAGGTGAACCATATGTAGCATTTCCAATATCTAGTCCTGTATGTTCTTTTACAACACCTTGAATTGGATGTTCTCTATATCCAAAGGTTGATGTTATAGCCGTTCCACTTATTGCTACTGGCCATAACATTGTTCCTCCTGTATATTGTATGTCCATATCTATTGAACTATTCGTAGCTTGCCTAATTAAATATTCTATTTTTGCTTGTTCTTGTTTATATTTTGTAATTTCTTCTTGTAACTGTCTTTCTTGACTTGTTAATTTTTCTGCATAACTTGATTGTAAAGTAATTGTATTTTGTAAAACAATTGTGGTTTGTTCTTTTTTTGCCTTTATTACTTTCGCTTCAGTTTCTTCTTTTTCAAGTTTTGTTTTTACTGTTTCTAGTTCTATTCTTTTTGCATTTACTTCTTGTATTAGATTATTATCATATTCTACCATTTCAGAAATAAGAAAATATCCTGAAACAAATCCTACTATATCACTAGTAGATAACAATAAATCTAAATACCTTGTTTCGCCTTCTTCATATATTGTAACTAATCTTTCTGCTAATAATTGCTCTTTTTCGTTATAATCTGCTTCTACTACTTTTAATCTATCTTTTGCTTCACTAATTGATTTCTCTAATGTATCTAGAGAATCTGTAAGCTCAGTCATCTCGCTTTGATATTTTAGTACCTTATCTTCTAATTCTTGAACTTGAAGCATTGTACTAGATAATTCTGTTTTTACATATTCAAGTTTTAAATTAGTAGAATTTAATTTTTCTTTAACTTCTTCTTGTTGTTTTGATAATTCTTCACTTATTTGATTATTTGCTTCCACATTTGTAGTTTCATTACTTGTTTGATTAATATCATTTGTATTTTCGGCAAATACAAAACCACAATAATACTGCAATAAAAGAATAACAAGAATTATGCTAATAATTTTACGCTTCATATCTGCCCTCCTTTGAAAAATATTTTATTAAAGATCTAATTTTGAATATACACTATCTGATATGTAGTTTAAAGGATTTACTCTTGAATAATATGAACTACTTGTTCTTACTTCAAAATGTAAATGTGGTCCTGTTGATATTCCTGTGTCTCCAGATGTTGCAATTCTTTGTCCTCTTTTTACAGTTTGTCCTGATGAAACATTATATCTTGATAAATGTCCATAACATGTATATAACGAGTTTGAATGTTTAATCATTATAAAATTACCGTATCCTGATGCCCAACCTGCCATAACAACATATCCATCTGCTGGTGCATATACAGGTTGATAACTTATTCCAATGTCAAGTGCTTTGTGGCTTGTTGAAGCACCTGATGTTGGTTGATCTCTTCTTCCATATCCAGATGTTATTATATTCCATCCCCAAGAAGATGTTGATACTGGCCAACTTAATGTTCCAGAAAAACTACCTTGATATCCGTTAGCTTTGTTTGCTGCTGCTTTAATTTCTTCTTCTGCTTTTTTTATAGCTGAATTGAATTCATCAAGTTTTGCTTGAAGTTTCTTTTCTTCATATGTAAGAGAATTTACTTTTGATTGTTTTGATTCCTTTGCACTATTTAATTTTGCAGTTTTTGTTTCTATTTCTGTTTTAGATGTAGTTATTTCTTTCTTTTCTTCTTCTAATTTTGCTTTTGTTTCCTCTATTTTTTCTTTTTGCTGTTTTATTGATTCCATCATTGTTCTATCTGCATCAGCCATTTCATTAATCATATAATAGCTTGATATAAATGAAACCATGCTATCTGCTGAAAGCAATGCATCTAAATATGTAGTTTGACCCTTTTCATACATAATTACCATTCTTTCAATAAAAGCTTCTTGTTTTTCTTCATATTCAGCTTCTAATTTGGTAATTTCTTTTTCATTTTTTTCAATTGATTTTTTTAATTCTGTTATTTTACTATTTAATTTTGATATTTGAGATTCATATTCTGATATTTCATCTTCAAGATCAGATATTTCTTCCATAACAGTTTTCTTTTGACTTGTAATTTCATCTTTTTGTTCTTTTACGTCATCTCTTTGATCTTCTAGTTCGTTCTTTCTTTCTTGTGCAGTTTGCGCTAATACTGGTGATACTGTCATTGCAAAAGTCAGCACCATAACTAAAAAAATGGACACGATTTTTCTTTTCATACTATTCTTCTCCTCATTTCTTACGTTTCTATACCTCTAAATATTTCTTCATTGATATTGCACTACCTATTGTACCAATACCTATTCCTAATACTAAGTAGATTAATATTAATAAACTAAATGTATCAGAAAATTGTAATAAATTTATTTGAATTGTTTGTGCCATTCCAGCAGCTCGTCCTGTTATGTAATTATATGCAAGTCCTAAAACAAGTACTGAAAACATTGCTGACACAACTCCAATAATAATACCTTCTACCATAAATGGCCATCTAATAAATCCATTTGTTGCACCTACGTATTTCATAATTGAAATTTCTTTTCTTCTTGCATGTACTGTAAGTTTTATTGTATTTGCTATAATAAATATTGATATAAATATAAGTAATACTAATATAACTGCAGATACTGTTTTTACCCCATTTGCAATATCTAGTAATCTATTAATTGTTTCATTTCTTACTGTAATGTTATTTACCTGTTCAAGTATAGCAATTTTAGATTCTACTTCTTGTATTTTTGATAAATCTGTTAATGTTACCACATATGATGCTTTAAAAGGATTGTTTTTTGCATATGGTTCTAATAACCCTTGGCTATCCTTAAGCCATGTTTTTACTGTATTTAAAGCATCTTCTTTTGTTACGTATTCTGCTTTATTTACATACTCAATTTCTCTTATTTTTGTTCCTAAATCTGTAATTTCTTGTTCTGTTGCATCTGGTTTTATAAATACTTGCATTGCTTGTTGCTCTTCAACTTGTTTTATTACATTTTGAACATTTTGTCCTATTAAGAAAAATATTCCAAATACAAACATTGTTGCACACATAATCATTAATGATGCAGCAGTTGATTTTTTATTTTTTAAAACGTTTCTAAAACCTTCACCTATTAAATATCCTAATACACTATACTTCACTATCATAACCACCTTTTTTATCATCTCTTATTATGTTGCCTTTTTCAATTTGGATAACCCTTTGTTTCATTCTATCTACTATGTCTTTTGCATGTGTTGCAACTACAACAGTTGTTCCTCTAGCGTTAATATCCTTTAATAAGTTCATAATTTCCCACGCTGTATCTGGGTCCAAGTTTCCGGTAGGCTCATCTGCAATAATCATAGATGGATTATTTACTAAAGCTCTAGCAAGTGCAACTCTTTGTTGCTCACCACCTGACAACTCATTTGGATATACCTTTGCTTTGTCACTTAAACCTACTAAAGATAATACCATTGGTACTTGTCTTCTAATATGTTTTGGTGTTGCTCTTACAATATACATTGCAAATGCTACATTGTCATATACTGTTTTATCTGGTAATAATCTGAAGTCTTGAAATACTACCCCCATACTTCTTCTTAAGAAAGGTACTCTTTTAGGTTTTAAAAAAGTAGTATCTTTTCCGTTAATAATTATATTCCCTGAAGTAGGTTCTTCCTCTTTTAATATAAGCTTAATTAAAGTTGATTTTCCTGATCCTGAACTTCCAACTAAGAAAGCAAATTCGCCTTTATCTATCTTAAAATTTGCATTATGTACAGCTTCAGTACCTGTATCATATGTCTTATTTACATTTCTAAATTCAATCATAATTTTCTCCTTTTGTATTATTTAAAGTACTTAAATTATTCCTCCTTAATCATAACAATAAAACATTTCAAATGCAATACTTTTTTACTGGAAAAGTTGTACATTTTTTCTTTTTTTATCATATTTTCATTTTATTTAGTGCTTTTTGGTGTTTGTGAATTTTGTGTGAATTTTTTTTAAAAAGAAACTCTAAAATACCTTAGAGTTTCCTTTACCTTATACGTTTTCTATTTTTTTCAAAATTGCATCACAATCAATCTCGAAATCGTGCATTAATTCTTCTGCTTTTCCAGACTTTCCGAATTTATCTTTAATTCCAAGCATTTCTACTTTTGTAGGATAATTTTGTGAAAGCACTTCACATACAGCACTTCCAAGTCCACCTATTATATTATGGTCTTCTACTGTTATAATTCTGCCTGTTTCTTTTGCACACTTAATAATTAATTCACTATCAATAGGCTTTATTGTATGTATATCAACTACTCTAACATTAATATTCTTTGATTTTAAAATTTCCATTGCTTTAATTGCTTCTGCTGTACATACCCCTGTTGATATAATTGTAGCATCTGTACCTTCTCCAATTTGAATTCCTTTTCCTATTTCAAATTTTTGATTTTCGTTATATATAACATCTGTAGCTAATCTGCTTAATCTTAAATAAACTGGTCCATTTATCTTTGATATTTCTTCAACAGCCCATCTTGTTTGTGTATCATCTGATGTAGATATTACTGTCATATTTGGAAGTGTTCTCATTAAACTAATATCTTCTATCATTTGATGTGTTGCTCCATCTTCTCCTACTGTAATTCCTGAATGTGTTGCACATATCTTCACATTTAATTTTGGATATGCTATGCTATTTCTTATTTGGTCATATGCTCTTCCTGCTGCAAAAACAGCAAATGTACTTACATATGGAATTTTTCCAAATGTAGAAAGACCTGCAGCAATTCCCATCATGTTTTGTTCTGCAATTCCAACATTTATAAATCTCTCAGGAAATTTTTCGGCAAATATTCCAGTTTTAGTTGCTGTCGATAAATCTGCATCTAAAACAACTATATTTTCATTTTTTTCTCCTAACTCTGCTAATTTTTCTCCATAACTTTGTCTGGTTGCAATTTTCTTATCACTCATAACTACATCCCCACTTTCATTGTATCTAATTCTTCTATTGCTTTTTCATATTCTTCTTTGTTTGGAGCCTTTCCATGCCATCCTACTTGATTTTCCATAAAAGAAACTCCTTTTCCTTTAACTGTTTTAGCAATAATAGCTGTTGGAACGTTTTTAGTTTGTTTTGCTGTATCAAATGCATCTATTATGCTTGCTATATTGTGTCCATCAACATTAATTACATTAAATCCAAAACTTCTAAATTTTCCTTCGATATTGTCAAGTCCAGATACTTCTTCAACTTTTCCATCTATTTGTAGTCCATTATTATCTACTATAACACATAAATTATCTAATTTATTTTTATATGCAGACATGGCTGCTTCCCATATTTGTCCTTCTTCTATTTCTCCATCACCAACTAAGCAATACACTCTGCAACCCGCTTCATTCATTTTTGAAGCAATAGCCATACCTACTGCTGCAGATAAACCTTGTCCTAGTGATCCTGTTGTCATATCAACTCCAGGAACCTTTTTCATATCTGGATGCCCTTGTAAAAAACTATCCTTTTTTCTAAATGTTTTTAAATATTCTTTTTCAAAGTATCCTTTTTTTGCAAGTATACTGTACAATGCTGGCGAGCAGTGTCCTTTAGAAAGAACAAACCTATCTCTTCCCATGTCATCTGGTCTTTTTGGATCTACATTCATCTGATTAAAGTACAAAACTGTAAGAATGTCTGCACATGATAATGCTCCTCCTGGATGTCCAGATTGTGCCTCATATACCTCCTCTAAAATATCTTTTCTTACTTCATAAGCTATATTTTGTAGTGATTCAATTCTTGTTATTTTCACTTTTTATCCCTCCTTGCATTTTGCATTAGTATATCAAAAAAGAAAAAAAAAGTATAGAGCTTAATTTTATTTTAGCCCTATACTTTTTAACTATATTACTTCGTTTACGTTATTTGTTAGCGTTTCATCCTTTTTATTTTTTTCTTTTTCTTTTTGTTCTTCTTTCACAACTTTATCAAGTTTATCAACTAATTCTTGCAAACGTTTTACATCTTTACCAACCATTTCTAAATCTCCATTTGCAGTTGAATCTTTTAAATTGCCATTTGCTTTTATGATTGCTTTTATTAAGTCTTCTGTGTTATCTGTATTTTCAATTTCTATATCCACTGCATATTTTGATACTAAGTTTGTTAATGCTTCATTTAAATTGTTTCCAATAGCAAGTTTATTTCCAGATGCCACAACTACCTTTTTTAAGGTTGGTGCAGAATTGTTTTCATTAATATATTGTTGATATATTGGCTCTACATATAATAAAGTATCATTTATTGGTACAATAATCATATTTTTAGTGATTTTTGTTCCATTTACATTTAATGTTTCTAATTCTTTTGATATTTTTTCATCTTGTTCAATTTGCGTATCTAACTGCATAGGTCCTAAAATATTACTATCAGATGAGAATTTATATACTGTAAGTTTTGCACTTCCATTTTCGTAGGTTCCTACAATGTATGAAATAATATTTTGTTTACCATATAGCGTATAAGGAAGAACTAGCCCCAATTTAGTACTATCACTGTCTTTTGTTTTTACCATTGTATAATATGGTGTAATATCTGTTCCTGTTTTTGTAGATACTCTACTTGTATTATGTGTTGCAACATCCCATACATCATCTCCCCTGTATAATACATCTGGTTGAATATTATGGTATCTTTCCATTATGCGTGCTTGTATATTATATAAAAATTCTGGATATACAAATTGGCTACTAATATCTGCATCAATTTCTTTATCTTGGAACAAATCTGGATAAATCTTCTCGTATGCACTCGCAATTGGGTCTGTTTTATCTGTTACATAAAATTCTGTTGTTCCATCATATGCGTTTATTAGTACTTTTATAGAGTTTCTAATATAATTAATCTCAGTTTTATTAATACTATCTAATTGTATTGTTGTTTTTTGTGAATATGGATAATTGCCAGATGTTGTATATGCATCTAATACCCAAATTAGTTTTCCATCTTCATTTATAACCATATATGGATTTTCATCATATAATAAATATGGCATTATTGTTTTTGCACGTTCAATTATATTTCTATTAGTAAGTATTTTGCTATCTTTATTTACATTTGCTGAAAGAGCAAGTTTCAAATCTCCCTCTTTTACTCCTAATATAAACCTATCTGCAAAATTTAGACTAAGTCCTGCATTTCCGTCATACACATTTTCTGCATTTTCTGATATTGCTGATGTTGTTATTGGATAATCGAACTCTTTTCTATTATTACTATTTGTTACGATATTATTGTTAGTTTGAAGTCCAAAATAAATTCTTGGCTCTGTTATTGTAACAACATCTTTACTTGATTTTTCAAAATCTTTTTGTATATTGTTTAAATTTCCATTTTCATTTGTTGACACTGCTGAAGTTATAATTGCTCCATATCCATGAGTATATTCATATGTTTTATTGTTGTATGTACCATTACTGTTAATTTCTCTTGGCGTTACATATACAAGTTGAGATTTACCATTTATTCTATAACTTGCAATTTGTGTTGTTTTATATGTATAGTATCCTTTTTCAGTTTGAACAGCATTTAAATCTCTTAATAATGTTGCCTTGTCTACAATAGCAATATTTTCAACAACTTCTTTTACTTGAGCTAACATATCTTCAGTAACTGTAGTACCACCATTTTCTATATTAACTTCTTCTGTACTAATACCATATGCATTTTTTGTATTTTTTATATTAAGCTCTATGTTTGCTTTTTCTTTATCTAATTCATTTGGTGTAATTCCTATCACTTGGAACATTAATACTGTAACAAGCAATATTACTATATATGATGGTACAATAGCAATGTTAAGTAGTACCTTTTTAGTTTGTCCTTTTTTGAAGGCTCTTACTGCCATAAATGTTGAAAATATAATTAATACTGGCAAAATGTAATATCCCCATAATTTTACAGTAACATCTGTTATTCCTGCACCATATATTGAGTATGATGTATCATCTTGCAATGTCATAAATTTATCAAAACCAATATCTTGTGTTTTTATTAATGTAAATCCCGCAAGCAAAATTGCTGCTATTTTAACATTATTTAATAATTGCTTTAGAATTTTACTTTTCTTAAAAGTTTCTCTGCTAACCCCTTCAAAATTTATATTAAATGCTGCAATATAGTAAATTGCATTGTAAATTGTAAGACCTACAATTAGTAATAGAACATATATAATCATAAATTCTATAAATGGTTTTTGAAACATAAAATATCCTATATCTAATCCAAATACAGGGTCTGTAACTCCAAAGGCAGTTGCATTCATACATAGCATATATGTTTTTAGTATTACATTTGAAGTTATTGCACTTACAATTATTGACACAATAAATGCTATTGATTTATTTGGAAGTTTTGGCATTGTTCTTTTTTCTTCATCAAAAAAAGTTTTTAAGTTTTTCTTAATGCGGTGATTGTTCATATATATAATAAAGAATAAAACAACAAAATTTATTCCAAATGTGATTGCCATATAATTTAAATTTTGCCAAAAGATTTCTATATAGTTTTCTCCTATTTCAAGAATTTCTAAATATTCTCCTCTAAAGGCTATATAAGCAATTATAACAGCACATAAAATAAATAATAATACAACATATGTCCTTACTTTACTTTTCTTTACTTTTTCTTGTTCTCGTTTCTTTTCTTCTGCCTTTGCTGCTTTTAGTTCATTCGTGATTTCTTCTTTTGAGACTTCATATGTTTTGCTTATCTCTTTGCTCATACTATCACTCCTATAATTAATTTATTAAAGCTTTAACAAAATCTTCGCTATTAAATATTTCCATATCATCAATTTGCTCACCAACGCCAATAAATTTAACTGGCATTTTGTTTTCGGATACTATTCCTATAACCACTCCGCCTTTTGCTGTTCCGTCTAATTTTGTAAGTATTATTCCTGTTATATCAACGGTTTCTTTAAATGCTTTTACTTGTTCAATTGCATTTTGACCTGTTGTCGCATCTAGTACCATTAACACTTCTTTTGATGCTTCTGGTAACTCTTTATCTATTACCTTTTTTATTTTTATTAATTCATCCATTAAATATTTTTTATTGTGCAATCTTCCTGCTGTATCACATATTAATACATCAGCATTTTTTTCTTTTGCAACTTTTATTGCATCATACACTACAGATGCTGGATCTATTCCCTCTTGTTTTTTTACTATGTCGCACTCTGCTCTATTAGCCCATATTTCTAATTGTTCTACTGCTGCAGCTCTAAATGTATCTGCAGCTGCAATAACTACTTTTTTTCCATCTTTTTTTAATCTATTTGCTATTTTTCCAATAGAAGTAGTCTTTCCTACCCCATTTACTCCAACTACTAATATTATTGATGGAGTTGTTTCTAATTTTAAGCCATTATCTACCGAATCTAGTACATTTTGTATTTCTTCTCTTAAAGCTTGTCTTACTCCCTCTTCATCTTGTATATTTTGTTTTTTTATTTTATCTCTTAGTCCTGCTATAATTTTAGTTGATGTTTCTACACCAACATCTGACATAATTAAAGCCTCTTCTAATTCTTCTAATAATTCTTCATCTACTTTTCTAAAGTTGCTAAAAACATTATTCATTTTTTCTTCAAATGATGTTTTTGTTTTATTTAACCCTTGTTTTAATTTATCAAAAAATCCCATATTCTATATATTTTAACCCTTTGTGGTTAAAATAATCTCCCTTCCCAACATAATGAGCTTATTTTATAAGCTAGATATTAGTATAACATATATTTTATAAAAAGTGTACCCTCATTTACGATTTATCTAAAATCTATATTTTTTTATAAAAAGTAATAGCCAAACTAAAAAATATATGATAGAATTATTTTTGTATTTATTAATGCCAATATAGCTCAGTTGGTAGAGCAACGGATTCGTAACCCGTAGGTCAGCAGTTCGATTCTGCTTATTGGCTCCATAAGATAAAATCGTCGCACCAATGTGACGTTAATGATTAAATCAATATCCAAAAAGAAAAAGACAATTCTAGGTCATTATAACTTAGATTGTCTTTTTAATTTTTAGTAAACCATTTTTGATTTACTTAATAATTTGTATGAATGTTTATAACATAAAAACGGCTTTTATTTCGTTATATTATTTTTTCTATTTTGGTAAAAAAGCAAGTCCAATAAATGCTAAAACAATAAATAATAATCCTATAAAAAATAAAACTTTTACTGCTGGATTTTTTACAAATCTCATTACATAACTTTTATTTGGATTCTGTGGGTTATAGAAAACATCTAATTCTGTCCCCACAGGAAAATGTTCTTTTAATGGATTGGTAGAAATATGGACATTACTATTAATTACTAAATTCCCTTCTTTAACATCATTTTCCACTTCAGTTTTTATTCTATTAAAAGATGATGACTTGTTTACAATCCAACCGTATTTAAGTCTTTGATTATATTTAGTATTGTTAACAATATACTCTACTATAGGAAAATGTACTCCATTATTATTCCATAATGTGTACTTTATAACTTTCCCTTTTGTTGTTAGAGTACATTGTTCAACCATCTTTTTATCTTTGTTCTTAAATATTAATGATAAAATTAACAGTATTAAGCCTATCAATATAAATATTGCAAAAAAACTTATTTTCATTTTTCTAATCTCCCTTACAACTTACTATTTAGCGATTAGATTTAATTCACTAAAATTATCATTTGAATTATACTATTTTCTTTTATTACTTTCAATAATTTGATTCATATTTCATTAGTCTTCTAAATTCGGTCAAACTTTGTTCTCCTTTTAAATTACTATCTTCAGTTATTAAACTCAAAATGTAATCATAAAAAGCCGTTTTTTTAGCAATATCCCAAAAATACTCTTTGTTTGGCATATCTTTTACTTGCCAAGGTTTAAATACTGCAATTTTTCTATATAATTAATCCATTATTTTTTTCAAATGCTTCAAATATTATTTTATTGATTTTTGCCCCCAACAAACTAGCAGGATTATCAGCATAAAAATAATGGTCATGAAAACCACTTATAAATATGCTTACAATGTAATTACCAAGATTTGTAGAAATAATTCCGCCATCATTTCTGCAATTAATTATATCTTCTTTTCCTTCATCTCCAAGTCCTCCACTTTTAGTTGCAATATATTTTATAAAAGCATGGTCAGAGCCTTTTTCTTCTAAATATTTTGGAGGTAAGTATCGTATAATCATATCATTCTTAGTTTGATGAGATAAAATTTCTATTATCTCATTGCATAAATTTGGAGTTAATATTTCTTTTTTTAATATCATTTCATACGCTTTTGCATATTCAAGAGCGGTTGTTTTTCCAATAGAATTATAAATATTAAAATCCAATTTTCTTGCATTTAGAAACGTATTTTTAAACCCTAATTGTTTAATAGTATTATTTATATTATCAAAGCCTAAATAATCTATCATTTTATTTGTTGCAATATTATCGCTAACAATCATCATTAAACAAGCCATATTTTTTGATGATAACTTTAAATCTTCTAAATATTGTATTATGCCACTACCATTTTGAACATAATCGTTTTGAGCAGAATAATTAATTATATCATTTCTTGATTTTTCATTTTTAAGAATTTGATTATAATATTCTATTAAAATAAATAATTTAATACAACTTGCAGTTTCTACAATCTCATTCTCATTGTATTTTATTATATTATCCTTATCATCAGTAATATATATGCATACCTTACCTTCAAAATTATCTATTAATTGTTTTATCTTTTCCTCACTATTTATCATGATATCTTCTCCTCATACAGTATTATTTTTTATTGAAAAGTTTTTTTATTGATATTCTTGTTCTATATATTCCATATCAAGCTTTATTTTGGATATATTATATTTCACAATTTTTCAAAAAGCAACATATATTTATCCTAGTTTCCTTATCGTGATTTTTATCAATAAAATATTTATTTCCACTCTCGAAAATTCTATTATCTATCTCATTTTTGAACTTTAAGTAAATAAATATGCCACCTTTAACTTTCGAACAATCTAATATACATTTACCATAAACTCGTTCTATATACTCTGTTGTTTCCTCCAAAAGTTTTCTATAAACTACTATTTTATCTTTCACTTTTTCCTCTATATTGTTATTTTTTAAATAATCCAATATAACAATTTGATTAAACATTGACGTATTTAAATCAAAACTTTCTTTATATAAATATAATTTATCTATTAAAGTACTATTTGATAATATATATCCAATATTAATTGATGGACTAATATATTTAGAAAATGTTCCTAAATATACTATATTTCTTCCTTTATTTAATTCATATAAACTTTTATATTCTACATTAGTAAAATTAATTAAACTATAAGGATCATCTTCTATTACTAACACATCATATCTATTAATAATTTCTAAAAACTTTTTTCTATAGTCATTACTCCATGAATAACCTGTTGGATTATTAAAAGTTGGTGTGACATAAATAAGTTTTGGACGATATTTAATTATTTTTTCCTCTAATATATTTAAGTCAAAACCATCTTCTGTTAAATCCATACCAATTAAATTAGCTTTTCTTTTTTTAAAAACACTTATTGCTCCAAAATATGTTGGTTGCTCTATTAGAACATTATCATTTTCATTTAATAATGAATACGCAATAAGATTTATTGATTGTTGAGATCCTGTACTAATTAGTATATTTTTATAATTTACATTATAATTCCAAATGTTATTTAGTAATTTTTTTATTTCCATACGCAATTCTTTTAAACCTTTTGGAGAGGTATATTTATTAAAATCCACTTCACTATTTAGCACATTATTTATACTTTTAACTATTCCTTCTTCATCAATTACATTATATAATCCAACAGATTTATTTACCATTGTTATCTCCTTTTACATATATAAAGTGCGCTTTTTCCGTCATCCTTTATTTTTATATCAAAATATGGTGAAAGTATTTCATCATATCGTTTCTTTGGTATCCAGTCAAATACAGTAAAATGAGGTTCATACCCTTCACATACTTGTATATGCTGAACCTTATTTTTTATTAAATATGATATCTCTAAATAATTAATATCATCTAATACATATTCTTTAGTCATCGGTTTATTGGATGGTTTGATTGAAAATGTATTAAAAATGAATAATCCGTCCTTTTTCAAATATATTGCTAAATTTTTTTATATCAATATTTAATAACCAATAATTAATTGCTTGTTCGCAAAAAACTTTAGTATATTTTTCATTTGCATTATTTACAAAGTTTTCTATCGAATCATTATATATTTTAATTCCTAATTGTTCTAAGTCTTCTGGTATCATATCTCTTTCTCTATCTAAATAACTAACATTGTTACTAAATTTTGCCAGCTTTTTTGTTAGTCTTCCGTTACCACCACATATATCTAATACTTTATCTGTAGTAGTAACCTCTGCTTCTTTAATAAAATAATCAACTCCTTTTAGAAAGTATCTTCTGTACAATTTTTCATAAATATAATATTTTGGATATTTCATTTCGCATTCTCTTTCCTTCTTTTAAATTATTCTTCCATTTTCATCAAACAAATACATAATACCATGATGTTCAATATTAAATGAAGTTCTATTATCTCGCATTGAGTCTTTTACCGTTCCCGGAAAAGCATAAGCATAATACGGTAAATTATCATCATATTCATGGTTTATATGAACAATTACCTTTACCTTTGCATTTTTTAGTAGATTGTCCATTAGAGGTGCATTTAAAGTTGCTTTTTTATTTGCAACATTTACAATATGATGTATATGATTCACATTATAAACAATAGTGTAGTCATCTAAATTTTCCTTTCCTCTTATTGTTGTAATAAAACCATTATTTGTTTTAACTGCAACACTTCCAAAAATGTATTTTTCACCATAAATACTTTTTTGCATTACATCTTTATATTTCTGTATATATTTTTTATAAATATTTAAATCATTTTTGTTGACAACTAACATTTGGTTATTAATAATTGTCTTATAATATATGTTTTGTTTAAAATTATTTATAAATTGATCTTCATCTTCTATTTCAAAAACACTCTTTTCTTTTGTTAGAACATTTAATATTCCATTAACATTCAAAATAACAAAATGCAATTTATCTTCTAATACTTTTTTGTATATTTCATTAATAATTTCATCATTAATACTATGAATATAGATTTTTTTATAATTAATCATTTTTAAACATTTCTCCTATAAGTTTTTCTGCAATATCTTCCTTTCCAGATGCAACAATGTAGTCATTATCTTTTTTTATAATAAAAGCCTTGTGATTTCCATCTCTTATATTCTCTAAATCATTTGCAACTACCAGATTACAATTATTTTTATTTTTCAATCTAATTGCAGTATTTATCAAATTTTCCTTACTTACGTTATCAAGCAATTTAAATCCTATTAAGTATGTGTTTGGGCTAATATTTTTTATTATAGCTATTATTTTTGGTGTTTTTTTTAATTTAATAATTATATCTTCTCGTTCAGAAGAAATTTTATTATCTGTTAGCTTATCATTATGATTTTTAATTAACTCTAACACATTTTTATCACTATTCTTCTCTATATTTAAAGCTAAGCTTTCTGCGGTAGTAACATAATCAACCGTGTAATCAGATACAGCCATAGAATGTATAAAATAATTTATAATATTACTTGTTAATAACTTTCTAATGGTTGTTTCCAAATCACTAGTATCTACTATTTCAATAATTTCAATTTTATCATGAATTGGTTTATATGAAGTTTTTGAGCAAACATAATAGATTTTCTCTATTTGTTTTTCATGTGATTCTATTAACTTATTTGCTATTGTATATCCTAATTTTCCGGAACTACTATTAGTTATTTTCCTTACATTATCTATCCTTTCACTTGTTCCCCCTGCAGTAATAATTATTTTATATTTCATTTTAATTTCTTCCTTTCTTGTGGTCTAAATCTAATTTAAACACTTTAATTATTTTCAACCTTTTTATTTACATCTAAAATTTCTTTTATAGTTTCCAATATTGTTTCCTTTTTAGCTAGTTTTCCAATTGCTTTATACCCACATGCCAGATTGCCCACAATAGGATCTATAAATTCATATCCATATTTTTTTAATTTTTCTATATTATCTTGAACAATTATATTGTTATACATCTCATTGTTCATAGCAGGTGCAAATATAACTTTTGAAGTTGTTGCCATAATTGTTGTTGATAACATATCATCTGCTATTCCATTTGCAACTTTTCCTATAATATTTGCTGTAGCTGGCAGTACTAATAATAAATCTGCTTTTCTTGCTAGACTTATGTGTTCAACTTCTATATGCTCCTTCTTTTCAAACATATCAGTAACTACTTTATTTTTTGATAAAGTTTCAATTGTTAATGGTGTAATAAATTCAGTTGCATTTTTAGTCATAATAACATCTACATTTGCCCCTTCTTTAACCAAATATGAAATTATTTCACATGCTTTATAACATGCAATCCCTCCCGTTATTCCTATGATAATATTTTTATTTTTTAACATGATATCCCTTCTTTCTAAACAAATTATATTCTTTAATTGTTGATAAGTAAAATATATATGTGTTATAATGGTAATAAGGAGAGATTATAATGAATATTAATTTAGAATTATATAGAATTTTTTATACCGTTGCCAAAAATAAACATATGACTAAAGCAAGTGAAGAATTACATATATCACAGCCTGCAATATCGCAATCGATAAAAAAACTGGAAGAGCAATTAGGTGGTACTTTATTTTTAAGAAGTAATAAAGGAATGGAACTTACTGAAGAAGGTAAAATGTTTTATGAGTATGTTAAGGGTGCATTGGAATTGATAAATAACGCTGAAAATGAATTTACATCTTTTAAAGACTTATCTAAAGGTGAGATAAAGATTGGCTGTTCAACTACTTTAACAAAATTAGTCTTAATTGACGCTTTAAAGAATTTTCACTCTGAATACCCAAATATAAATATAAAAATTACTAATGATTTAACTAGTAATTTAATAAATGATTTAAAGCTTGGTAAATTAGATTTTGTAGTATTTAATGAAAGTAATATAAAAGAAACTAATTTAGAATTACATAAAATAAAAGAATTAAAACAGGGCTTTATTTATAATCCTTCATTTTTTAAAGATGATATTACAAGTTTCGAAGACTTAAATAATTATCCTCTTATATTACAGAAAGAAGAGTCTAACAGCAGAAAACTTTTAAATTATATTGCGCTTAATAATAATGTAACATTACATCCCAAAATGGAAGTAGTAAGTCAAGAACTAATAACTGAATTTACTAATATTGGTTTAGGTATAGGTTTTGTTATAATTAATTTGGCAAAAAGAAACTTTAAAGAGTTGCAAGAATTGAAATTAAATAAAAAAATACCAAATATAAATGTATATTTGGCAACCAATAAATCTATTTCTTTAACTTTTGCTAGTAAAATGTTTATAAAATACCTAAGATAGTTTTGGTATATTTTTCATTATATGCTATAAAGTTTACAAATCTTCTTTTATCTCCGGAAATAAATCGTATAAATTATATCCCAATAATTTATCAAAATATTCCTTTAGTTTATATGTTTCCTTTATGTGATATTGAGTATTAGAATACGCTCCCTTTCTATTTATAAGATCAATTAATCTTTTATCAATTGTACATATCTTTCCTCCTTGAGGGCACATCAAATCACATAAGTTAATTATTTTCTCCTCTATAGAATATTCATGTTTTTTTATAAATTCTGTTAAAAAAGGATTATCCTCTGGGTTTGGAACTCCTCCTGCAGTACATATAATATCATTATTTAGATACGAATGTGTTAAGCATATATCGCAATATTCTTCGTCATATCCTTTATCTTTTAAATAGTTGTATCCTCTCATAACATGTCCATGAGATTCTCCATTATATTTGCCAATATCGTGTAGGTATCCAAGGGTTATCGTTTTATCTATATCAACATTATATCCATTTTCATTCAATGCCTTTGCAATTTTTCCCGCACTATCTCCAACAGATAAACAATGTTCAATCCATCTATCATCTTGTGACGTTTTTCTTTCAATTTCTAATAAGCTTCTTGCTTCTTTACTTGTTATTTTCACTTATTCACCTACTTTTTATTTTATAGTTTCAAATATTTTAGCAATCATACTAATTTCTTAAATAAATTTTCATATATTTTATCTTTATTTAATTTTGTTACAAAAGTTATACTATGATTATTTTCAGTAGCCTCATAAGAAGTATCCTCTTTAATTACTGGACAACTAATATTTTGGGTTTCAAACCAATTCTTGTTTATCATATATGCTATAACTGCTATATCCCATATAACACGACTTTCCTGTATTCCATGATATCCATCATTGTAAAATCTATCAATTAAATAATCACAAAGTTCAGATTTATTAACCAAGTTCTCTTTTAATGTATTGATGTCAATTCTTAAATCTGATACAACATTTTTGCAAGGTAATATAGTTAACTTAACTTTTGATTCAAGTACTATTTTAACTGCTTTAATATCTTGTCTAAAATTATATTCTAAATTATCTTTATATCCTAATTCGTTTCCACCTAACCAAATAACTTCTATTTTGTTAATTATTGCAGGTTCTTTTTGTATAGCAAGTGCAATATTAGTAATTGCACCTATAGCCATAATATAAGTTTTACTATTTTTTAAAGCCACTTCAATTATTTTATTAACTGCATCATTACATTTCTCGTATCCATTACATACATAGTCTTCTGCACCTTTAAAAACTTTACCATCTGTGTTATAACTTAGCCATTTGCAAATCTTTAATATTTCATTATAACTTAACTCTTGTCCTTCTTTAACTGATACGCTTCTTGTTTTATGAGAATATGGAGCAACTGTTATTGCCTCTATATTAAATATATCTTGATTTTTTAACATATATGCAAGTGCAAATTGGTCATCACATTCATTGTAAGTATCTGTATCTAAAATAACATTTAATTTCTTCTTTTTATAACTTGTTGTATAATCATATATTTCTTTCCAGCTGTGAACTCTTTTAATATTATTAACTTGTCTATTATAAGGCGTATCCATAATTAAAGTTTCTATCCCATAATTAATACTATCCATACAGATATTTACAGAATCATCAATCATAATATCCACATTATTTTCTATGCATTTTTCTGATTTTCCATGTATATCATTTTTATAGGCATTAGTTAGTATAAGTTTATCATAATATATGTGAAATTTATCTAGCCAATCCTTTGTCATGTCATATGGATTAGAATATTCTCCATTATCCCTTCCTGTTATAATATAGATTTTATGACCATCTTGCTTTAATTTATCTATATATTCTTTTGCTCCTTCAATAGGATTTAATTTTTTAACTATTCTTTCTATGTTTTGTTTATAAAAAGTTTTTTCTTCAACTTCAGACCAGTCAAACATCCCTCTTCTGATATATTCAGCATTTTTATTTATTATACCACGCTTTCCTATTTCTTTATCGTGGATTAAATATTCTTCTAATAATACTTCATTAAAATTTGATATTACATTGTCTATATCAATTCCTATATTCATTTATCCCTCCATGTTTTTAATGATTGGTTTACTTTTTTGAAGATTTATTGTAATTTATCATATTCCTCACTATTTACAGGCTCACACCATTCATTTGATGTATTTTCTCCTGGTACCTCTATTGCTAAATGGCTAAACCATGAATCCTTTTTAGCCCCGTGCCAATGCTTTACATTTGCAGGTATTGTAATAACCATTCCTGGTTTAAGACTAACAGCTTCTTTGCCTTCTTCTTGATACCATCCCTCTCCATCAACACAAATAAGAATTTGTCCTCCATCTTTTGTGCTATGATGTATATGCCAATTATTTCTGCATCCTGGTTCAAATGTTACATTAGCTATAAAAACATTTTCTGTTTTAGCTAATGGCTTTAAATATGAGTTTCCCACAAAATACTTTGCAAATGCTGTGTTAGGTTCTCCCATTCCAAACACACCACCATGTTCTATATTTTCGTCTTTTTCTGTGCCATATACTTCTTCTATTAAAGAAAATGCACTCCAAGCCTTAGCCCAACCACTATAAAAAGCTAATTGAGTTACAATTTCTACTGCTTCACTTTTAGTAATTCCATGTTTTTTTCCCATAATAAAATGTGATTTTAATTGTGGAAACAATCCCTGAGCCATTAATGCTGATATTGTTATCATACTTCTATCCCTTAATGATAATTTATCCTCTCTTGACCATATTTCTCCAAATAATACATCATCATTTAATTCTGCAAATTTTGGTGCAAGCTTACCTAAATTATCTCTTCCTGCTGTTTGTTTTATCATAATAGTTACCTCCTTCATTTTTATTCAATAATAAAATTATTTTATACTAAATTTATTTTTATATCAATTATTTAAATTAATTTTATTTTTTGCAGGTATAGAATCTATACTATACCATATAATATAAAGCTTTTCTATCTAAATATCTAAGTTCCTGTACTTCTATATTTATCTAGTGCTAGATTCCATAATTTAACTGCTATTACCCATAAAACAATAGCTATTACTGGAGACAGATAAATCATATATTTATTTATTCCTAAATATGCAATTGTTGGATAATACGCAACAAATGCATATGGCACAATAACTGTAATTATGATTCTAATAAACTTATTGTATATTGTTATTGGGTATTCCGTAAATGTATACATTCTATAAAAAGACCATATTACTTCATTAGAGCGATATGTCCAAAATGATGATATACTAAAAATCGTATTTATTGCACCTATTATAAGAGCACCCACTATACTAAAAAATATTACTTTTATAACTAAAAATATTGTTATTGGAATTGAGAGTTTTGTAAACATGAAAAATGTTATTCCAAGTCCTATTAATATATCTGCTAATGAAACAAATTCTCTAGAAGCTCCTATTATTGATATTAATGGATGGACAGGTCTTAAAAGTATTTTGTCAAAATCTCCATTCTTTATGTATTTTGGTCCAATATCATATAATCCATCAAAACAATATCCGGCAATCCCTATTGGAATTCTGGTAACACCGTATAATAAAAGTATCTGATTAAGATTCCATCCAGCAATGTTTTCCGTTTGGCTAAACACTACAAATATAAATATTAAACTTACGAGCTGTACTACTGACTGAGAAAGTATTCCAACAATACAGTCTATTCTATATATAAGTATTTCCTTCAAAGATACCTTCAAAAACGATAAATATAAATCTATATTATATAACGCCTTTTTCATTTTATCCTCCATTAATTGTTAATTTTTTTATAGAATGATTGAAAAATAGTTTAGCAATAATATATAAAATAAATACCCATAATATCTGTTTTATTATTACAAATATTATTTCACTATACTCTACTTGTCCAAGCCATATATTAATTGGTGTATATATTAATTCCTTAAATGGCAAAATTCTTGATAAATTTTGAAACCATATTGGAAATAAACTAATTGGAGCAATAATTCCAGAAAAAATTTTTATTATTGCTCTTCTAAAAATTTTAATTCCCCATATTGAATTTGTATAAAATCCTATTGTTCCCACTATCATTTGCATAAAAAAATTAATTGGTATTCCAAGTATTATTACAATTATGCATAAGATAAAATCTAAAAAATTGGCTGGTAATGATAATTTCCAGAATATTGAACATATTGCAAAAGTGGCAATACCTATTACAGTAGCAAATCCTACTTCTCCTAGATTAATTCCAAAATAATAATTAAAATATGAAATTGGATTTAATAATTCTTTGTTTATTTGTCCGTTCCTAATAGAATGTGCCATCATTCCATTTATCCCCCATGTTGCTATTGAACTGAACGATATAGCTAAAATATAATACGTTACCATTTGTGACAATGAAAATCCACTAGTATTCTCTGTATTGGCATATATAGCTTGCCATACAAATATATATACAATAACTTCAACAATTCTGTTTAATGTAAATAAATAAAAATTTGATTTATAAATATTATAATCTCTAAACTGCATTTTAGCGAGTGCTAGCATTGTTCTTAACATTTCGTATGCGCTCCTTTATATATTTCTTTTAAAATATCTTCTAATTCTTCCTCTTTCATGTGAATGTCCTCAATTTTGCAATTGTTAGACATTTCATCAATTACTCTCATAATTGTTGTTTCTTCATGATTAAATTTAATTTTTACTTTATTTTCTGTTTCCTCTATTATTTCAAAATTATTTATATTCTCTATATCTTTAAAGTCTTTTAATTTATCTTTAACATAAATTTCTGCTGTAACATATTTTCCATAGCTGTCTTTAAATTTCTGTTTGTCACCATCATATATAATTTCACCTTTATCTAATAGAATAATTCTATTACATACATCTTCTATATCTTTTAAATCATGTGTTGTAAGTATTACTGTTGTTTTCTTTTCTTTATTAATATTTTTAATAAACTTTCTTATTTTTTCTTTTACCAATACATCCAAACCAATTGTTGGTTCATCTAGATATACCACCTTTGGATTATGTAAAAAAGTAGCAGCAATCTCACATCTCATTTTTTGACCTAAACTTAAATTTTTTACTTGTTTATCTAGTAAATCATCCAGTTCTAATATCTCTGTAAACTTTTTTAAATTTTCCTTATATTCATCTTCCGGAATCCTATACATTTTCTTTATTAAATCAAATGATTCAATAACTGGTAAGTCCCACCATAATTGAGTTTTCTGTCCAAAAACAGCGCCTATATTTTTATTGTTTTGTACTCTTTTTTCGTTTGGTACTATCCCATTAACAATAACTTTACCAGATGTAGGTGTTAAAAGTCCTGTAAGCATTTTTATAGTCGTTGACTTACCAGCACCATTCTCACCAATATATCCAACTAGTTCACCTTCATTTATACTAAAGTTTATTCCCTTTACCGCTTTAAGAATTTTATATTTTGGTTTTATTAAGTGTTTAAGATATCCCTTTATTCCCTTTTCTTTTTCTATTATTTTATATTCCTTTACTAAATTATTTACTTCTATAAATGCCATATTTTCCTCCAATTAATTTACTTATGCAATTATACTATATATTTTAAAATAATAATAGAAAATCGTCGAAAAATTATATTTTGTGTAATAAAAGTATATAATTCTAATATATCCAATTAAAAAGACACATTTGTATTCATTTTTGAATTTCAAATGTGCCTTTTTTAGTTAAAATTATTATATTATCATTTTTATCAAATCAGAAACACTATCTACTTGCCCTATTGCTAAATTTTTAATTTCATTAATCGATTCTTTCATTCCATATCCATTAAATTCTTTTATCATATCAATATCACTATATCCATCACCAACTGTGTAAACATTGTTTTTATCAATATTATTCAAATTCATTATTTCATATATTGCAAGTGCTTTATTAATTTTGCTTGAGATAATCTCAATAGAATTATTGTTTACATAGTATGCTTTTAAATAATTACCAAGCCTTTCATTAACTATCTCTAATATACTAAATGCATATTCCTTTGACATATATTTAACATTAATTTTTGTCAAATCTTGATGCTCAAATTCAACTCGGCTTTCTATTCCACTGCAACAAAAATATTTAATACTTTTATCTAAATTTAACAAATCTTTTAATTCAGGTATAATACTATCTTCAAACATTTTGTTCATTAACACATTATTTTTATTATCGATAATTGTAGCTCCATGGTTTAAAATTGCATAGTCAAAATAGAAATTATATTCTTCTTGTTTTTTATAAAAATCCAAATAGCTCCTGCCAGTTGCAATAGCAAATATGTTTTTAGGGTTCTTTTTAAATTCATCTACATATTTTTTATTATTTTCAATATCCTCATCACTAATATAAAATGTTTGATCATAATCACTTACAAGCATCTTGTTCATATTATTACTCCTTTTTAACTACATTAATAAAACAAGCAAATAAGAGATATCTTACTTGCTTGCAATTTTTAGAAGTGTTTTCCTCTTCTTCTTTTCTCTGCTAATTCATTATCGTCTAGAGAATATAACTCATCTATTTTTTTACTTCTTTCTTTATCCTTTTCAGTTCTTTCCTCTTGTTCTTCATTTTTATGTTTTCTTAATGACTTTGGTAATTCGTCTTCTTCTAAATCTTTTTGCTTAACACTTGATTTTTTTTCTTCTTTATAATCAATTTCATCATCATCATTATCTTTTCTCATTTTTACAATTGTTACAACAATGGCAATTAATACAACCGCTCCTAATACACCCATACCAATTTTCTTATATAAATCATTATCATTTTTAGATTCAGCTACAACTGTTTCTTTAATATTTACATTAATTTGGTATGTTGCAGTTTCTGTATCACTTTCCTTTACTAATATAGTAATTACATTATTTCCAACTGATAAGTTTGTATTTCCTATAATTTCTACAGTTGCTTTTTCTTTATTGGCTGTTGCTGTTATATTTAATTCTGAAAGATTTTTATTTTCCATATCAACTGTATATAAATATGTATTTGCATCAAAATCCGGATTTAATTTTACTCCTTCAATTAATAGCTCTTTTAATCCTACTTGATCCTTTTTTTCTTTAGTTACTGCTATTTTATATGTTCTAACTGTTTCGTCTTCTGCAGTTACTTTTATTGTAATTGTATTTTCACCTATTTTTAAATTCTTATTTCCTTCAACTAAAACCTCTGCTTTACTATCTTCTGCTTCTGCTTTTATTTCAACCTCGTCTACATCACTTCCAATAGTCATAGCATATTCTGTTGTGTTTGCACTAAACTTTGGACTTATGCTAGAAGGTGTAACAACTAAAGATTTCAAATTTTTATTGCTTGATTTTGTGTTTTCATCTTTTTTATTATCGCTGTTTGTATTATCGTTTTTCTTATCATCAGTTGTTTTATTTTCTGTACTTGTTGTAGTAGGTTTTGTTTTTGTTAAATATGAACTTGAAACATAAGCAGTTTTTCCGTTATATGTAACTTTACTCCATGTTATTCCATTTACAGCCTTTGTAGCAACTCCTGTTCTTTTTAAGCTTTCATTTTTACTTAAACTTCCAAGTACACTACTACTTGTGCTATAGCTTGATCTTACATTAACACCATCACTTGTGCAATATACTGTTTCATTTACGCTTGAAAAGCTTGGTGCTGTTTCTGTTGGCGTTGTTGTTGATGGTTTTGTGTTAGTAGTTGATTTTGCTTTTACTGTAACACTAAAACTTTTGCTTCCAGTAACAGCTTTTGTATCATCATCCAAGTCTGTCATATCAGTTGCTTTTGCAGTTATTGTAGCATTTCCGGCTTTGTTAGCTTTAAATGTTATTGTAGCACTTGCATTTTCCAAAAACTCTGAACTTGAACCGCTACTAACAGAAACATTTGAATTGCTACTACTTACTGAGTACATTCCAGCTGCATTATTTGCTTTTACTGTAACTGTAAAAGTATCACCAACTGTTACTGATGTTTTCGAAATACTTGCATCAAAAGATGCTGCATTACTTGTTGTATTAAATAGAAATAAACAAGCTATTATAAATATACAACCAAATATAAATTTTATTATTTTACTATTATTCATTTTTTCCTCTCAATCTACTTTATCCTTTAAAGTGTTATTGAAGCTTTGCTTCTAAGATAATTTTTTATTCTAACATAATCTGCTGATGTTACAGTTCCATCTCCTGTTGGATCAGCTGCAAATTTTTGATTTTCATCTAGTTTTACTGTCCCTCTAAGATAATTTTTTATTCTAACATAATCTGCTGACGTTACTACTCCATCTCCATTTGCATCACCAATTTTTCTAACAGTATATGTTGAACCATTTGCTTTAATTGTATAACCAGTTCCAAGGTTTCCAGATTTTACTTCTTTTTCACTTCCATCCAGTACAACTGCATCTTTGTCAACTGCAAGTATGTTTTCAATTGTTATTTTAGGTTCACATATAACATTTATACCACTTGTTTTAAATCCAGTACCTTTTATTTCTACATCATTAGTTGTTACTAAAATAATATAATCTTCGTTTGCCTCTCCTCTTGCAACATAACCTTCTATACCATCATCTGTAGTAACTTTGTCCCAAATATAACCATTTTTTTCTTCTACATTTTTTTGTGTTCTTGTTAGGTAATCTCCTCTTGATAAATACTTAAATATTTTTTGATCTGTTCCTGGTTTTTCTCTTACAGCTAAACTACTTGTTACAACCTTTACAATTTCTTTACCATCAATTGCTGCACTTCCATCTGTAGATTCTTGTAAATATCTTGCAACTATGTATCCTTGTCTACCATCTGATAGAGTTATTCTAGTCCAGTTTTCTCCATCAATATTTTTATATTTATCTTTTTCAATTAATGTAACTCTTTGTCCAACAGTTATGGTTGTAATTACAGTTGTTCCAGAAGTTCCTGGTCCGTTTCTAACATTTCCTGGCTCAATTGCTACTCCTCTAACATTACAATTTTTTATATCGTCAAGTAGCTTTATTCCTGCAGATATTATATATCCTTTTTTTCCATCATCTAATACTACTTTATCCCATTTGTAACCATTAGTTAATGTATTTCCTATTTCTATTCTTAGAATTTTTTGGTCTTTTTTTAATGTTGCAACTTCACTTGCTTTTACATCTTTTGAAGATCTTACAACTATTTTTTCATCTGTTACTTGTATGTTTTGTGTAACAATTGATTGTGAACCTGGTTGTTCACATTTTGTAGCTGGCATATTTTCGTATATTGGAATAATAAAATTAAATTTTTGACTTAATTTTGAATCAATACTTCTATATGTTTTTAGAATTGTTTGTCCTTCACTTTTTGCTGCTGATACATTTTGCATGTATTGGTGCCAATATAATGAACCATCACTATTATCAACATCAAACTTTTGTAAATATAGTGTTGATTGTCCATCATTTATATATTCTTCTGCAACAAACTTTGCTCCACCTTTAATTGATTTTTCAGGATCTGTCCATCCTTGTGATTTAGCATGTGTTAAAGCATTTTTTATAATTGTACTACTTCCATTACCATATGCATTTATATTAAAGAAATTATAATATCCTTTGTAACCTGTGTATGTACCATTTGCTGTGGATGATGCACTATTGCCTGCTCCCTGTTCTTGTCTAATTCTTGCTGCTAAATGGTACGCACTAATGTTATTTTCTTTTGCAGCATCTAGAATCACTTTTGCATATGACTTATTTAATGTTGCTGTTTTTCCTTCAGTATTTGTATATGTAATTTTGCTACCTTGCATATAATAGCAATCTGATAAAATTTTGTTTATTCCTTCTTCTGTATAAACTCCATCTACCCATTTTAAATTTTCAAATTGAAATAAGTAATCTTCATATAACGAATTTCTTGGATCCATATAATATGAAACTGTTGCCTCAGATGCACATTTCCAACTACCATTATCATATTTTGTGCTATTACAACTTGAGCAAACCCACTCTCCTGTTTTTGAACCATCTATTAAATTTCTTCCATGTGTTGCTGTTGTTTCATTTTTTATTACTTGATTCCAATCTAGTCCTGTATACAAAAGTGTAAATGTCCAAGTTGGATGAGCTTTTTTTAGTGTTTCAATTAATTCATTATATCCCGGATATTTTTTTGAATCAATAGATGTACTATCTTTATAATTTATCGTATATTGTGCTGCTTGCACATAATTTATAGACATTCCAAATATAAAACTTAGTATAATACATATATACATTAGTTTAATGATAATCGATTTGAATCGTGTTAAAATGTTTTTTGGTAACATTTTATTCCTCCTCATTTGTTATATATTCTTACAAGGAAATTATATCATTTATGACTTTTTCCGTCAATAAATTACAGCATTTTTTTGCTGGCAATATGTGGGTAAAATGCGATTAACATTTTTTCTAATTAAAATTTAGTGACATTTTTTACGATATATGATACAATAAATGCTAAAGTTCACTTTGAACAGATGAATAAAATAAGGGAGTTGAATTTTATGGCAAAAATATTTGATGAATTAATGGAAAGAGGATATGTTGAGCAAATTACTCATGAAGAATTAAAAGATACTTTAAACAATGAGCATATCCCATTTTATATAGGTTTTGATCCTACAGCTGATAGCTTACATGTTGGACATTTCGTTTCAATGATGGTTGCATCACATATGCAAAAGGCTGGTCATAAACCTATTATACTAATCGGTGGTGGTACTGCTACAATTGGAGATCCTTCTGGAAAAACAGATATGAGAAGAATGATGTCTAGAGAAGAAATAAATCATAATGTTGAATGTTTCAGAAAACAATTATCAAAGTTTTTAAGTTTTGAAGGTGAAAATGCTGCAATTATTGTTAATAATGGTGATTGGTTACTAGATTTAAACTTTGTTAATTTTATGAGAGATATTGGTTCTCTTTTCTCTGTTAACAAAATGCTTGCTGCAGAATGCTATAAACAAAGAATGGAAAAAGGGTTAACATTTTTTGAATTAGGATATATGCTAATGCAGTCTTATGACTTTTTACATTTATATGAAACATATGGATGTAAACTAGAAATGGGTGGAAATGATCAATGGTCTAACATTTTAGGTGGAGTTGACTTAATTAGAAGAGTGGGTCATTCAGATTCATATGGTTTAACATTTAAACTTCTTACAACAAAAGAAGGTAAAAAAATGGGTAAAACTGAAAAAGGTGCTTTATGGTTAGATGCTGAAAAAACTTCCCCATACGAGTTTTATCAATATTGGAGAAATATTGCAGATGATGATATAAGAAATGTTTTATGCTTACTTACATTCTTGCCTATGGATGAAATTAATCGTTTATGTTCTTTAAAAGATGAACAAATAAATGAAGCTAAAAAGGTCGCTGCATTTGAAATTACAAAATTAATTCATGGTGAAGAAGAAGCAAGAAAAGCTGAACAAGCTTCTCAAGCTTTATTTGAAGGAACAGGAAATATCGAAAGCATGCCTACTACAAAGGTAGATGAAAATATTTCAATTATAGATGCAATTATTCAAACAGGAATTGCACCATCTAAAGGACAAGCTAGAACTTTAATTGAGCAAGGTGGTATTTCTTTGAATGATATTAAAATATCTGATACTCACTATGTTTTAAGTTCTAACGATTTCAAAGATGGTTATGCTATACTAAAAAAAGGTAAAAAAATATATCACAAATTAGAAAAATAATATTGTAAAAGAAGTTCGAAAGTATAATATTCCTTTCGAACTTCTTTTATTATTTATTCTTTTTAAATGTTTCCTCATATTTTTCGATTGTATCATTAATTTCACCATCAAAAATTAATTTTCCATCTTTCATTAATAATCCTCTGTTGCAAAACTCTTTTGCAACTCCAGTAGCATGTGTTACAAATAAAAGTGTAACATCTTCTCTGTTTACTATTTCATTTACCTTTTTTATACATTTATTTTTAAACTCTTCGTCTCCTACACTTAACGCTTCATCTACAATTAGTATTTCTGGACGAATATTAACATTTATCGAAAATCCAAGTCTTGCCTTCATTCCACTTGAATACGTTCTTACTGGTTGGTCTATATATTCAGATATTCCAGCAAATTTAACAATTTCTGGTTCAAGTTCTTTTATCTCGTCATCCTTTAATCCAAGAAGTTGTCCTTTTAAATAAATATTTTCTCTTCCAGAAAATTCAGGATCAAATCCTGATGTTAGTTCAAGTAATGCACTTACTCTTCCCTTTACTTTTATATTTCCACTTGTAGGAAAGCATACTCCTGTAATCATTTTTAATATTGTCGATTTTCCTGCTCCATTTTTTCCAAAAAGTGCAACTGCTTCTCCTCTTTTTATTTTGAATGACACATCATTTACAGCTTTTTTTTCTTTAAATTTTATTTTCTTGCAGAAAGTATATAGTAATCTTCTTTTATCATTTTTAAATAGTTTATACATTTTTGTAACATGATCAAACTCAATTACAACTTCATCTTTATCCATTTTTATTTACTTTCCTTCCTTTTAATTTAATACATCTGGTATCTCTTTTCTTAATTTTTTATACGCCCATATAGCAAAAATCATAATAACTAAGAACACAATTAAGAAACAAATCAATTTTTCAGGTTCTTGCCAAAACCATATTTTATTAATAAAACAATTTCTATATCCTTCTACTAAATAAGTTACTGGATTAAACATTAATACTTTTTTTATCCAGCCAATGTGTAAGCTATTTACATTCCATAATATTCCCGATAACCAAAAAAGAGCTGTTATAAAAGATTTTATTAAGTTTGATACATCTTTGCTCATAGATGATAATAATGAAGCAAATAATGAAAAAGCAATAAAAAATCCTACATTTAGTAAAACATAAAATGGAAGTTGAATTAAGTATATATCTGGAGGATACCCCATTGCTATAAATATTATAGTTGTAACAACTAACAGTATTACATGAACAATTAGTTTTGAAATACTTATAAATGTTGGTATAGTAGAGATTGGGAATTTCATTTTTGTTACTAAATAGCTATACTTTCTAATTGAATCAGTTCCTTGTGTTAGCATATCACTTATATAAAACCATGGCATCATTCCAGATATTAGCCATAAGAAAAATGGAAAACCATTCACATTTTTTCCTGCACGTAGTCCTATTGTAAATGCAAACCAATAAACAAATATTGTAACTGCTGGTTTAATAACAGCCCAAGCCCATCCCAAAGCAGAGCCTCTATATGTTTTTATTAAATCAGCTTTTGCAAGTTTAAATATTTGTTGTTTATATGTAATATGATCTTTTATTATCTCCTTAAAACTGTTCACTTATATTTCCTCCATATTTTGCTTTCTTACTATTTTTCTTTTTTAGTTGGTTCTGGAATTTGATTTACGCCGTTAGTTGGTTCTTGTAAGCCTAAATCTCTTTTTATTTGTGTAGTTGATATTCCTTCTGTTCTGTCTAAATACACTAATTCACAATAATCTTTTAAATAGTCAAATCTGTCACTTCCAGCCCAATCACTTCCCATTACTACAATATCCACATCATATTTTTGTACATCTGCAATTTTTTGTTCCCATCTTTCTTCGGGAATTACTAAATCAACATATCTAATTGCTTCTAACATTTGTTTTCTTGTTTCATAACTGTGATATGCTTTTTTTCCTTTTATCTCGTTAAACTCATCTGTTGATAAAGCTACTATTAAATAGTCTCCTAATGCCTTTGCTCTTTTTAGTAATCTAATATGTCCATAATGTAATAAATCAAATGTACCATATGTTAATACTCTTTTCATATAAAAACCTCACTTATTATTTTAATATTTTTTCAAATTCTTTTAATGCATTTTCGTTAAATTCATTTGCATCAAAATTATTTAAATTATCTAGTTTTCCTGCTTTGAAGTCGTTCATACCTTGTAATATACCATCTTTACTATCTTCTACTAAATACCCATATCCACCTTTTTCTAAGAATTCCTTTGGACCTGGAATTTTAGTGCTTATTACCTTTTTTTCTAAAATTAAGGCTTCCATAATTGTCATAGGTAAACCTTCATAGTATGAAGATAGTATAAACACATCACTCATATTTAATATTGGATAAGGATTATTAATTGACTTTATAAGTACAATATGTGAATTATTAGACTTTTCTATAAATTCCTTTATTTCATCATATTGTTTACCATAACCACCTATTAGTATTAAGTATGTATTTTCATTTTGTTTTTGGTATTCTATAAAAGCTTCTATTAACCTTTTTTGTCCTTTTTCTGGTGAAAATCGAGCTATATTTATAAATTTATCATAATTTTTATTATTCAAAATTTCAGTTAATTTTTTTTCACTAATGTTTGCTATTGTGCTTTCCTCAAATTTAATTTTTTCTTGTGCTCTTTTCTTAATAACTTCAACGTTATTAAAGTTATGTGCGACCACAACTTTATCTGCATCTACATTTGGATCATATTCTAATACTTCTTGCTTTGAATTTTCTCTAACCACTACAATTTTGTCAAAGTGTTCTAAAGCCTGTTTATGCGATTTTTCATGAAAATTTCTTTTAAGATTAGCTTCTTTTTTCATATCATTATGAACATAAATAACCTTTTTTGCATCCATTTCATCCATTAGATGTATCATACCTTTTTCATAACCTGTATAATGAATTGCATAATCAAATTTTAATGTAGGATATAAACGTTTTAATTCTCTTTTATAAATATTCTTAAACTTCTTTTCCCATCCAGGAAGTTTTATTCCATATGAAAAATACACTACTTGATAAAAAATTTCATTCCAAGTTGTATCTTTTCCTCCTTGGATTGGTATATATATTGCTTTATCTTTAAACTCATTAATTGTCTCTTTATTTTTCTCTACTCTATTTTTATAAAAAGTTAAAATATAATTATAGTCTTCCTTATTAACATTATTTATAATTCCCTTTAATGCTGTTGTAATACCATTTTTAGCTAATCCACCTGCAAATATTAGTACATTCTTTTTATTATTTTTTAATGATTTACCTTCTATTATTTTTAATTTTTCACTATTCTTTTTTTCAAACACGTAATCAAATACATTTTTAATTGTATCCTTATTATCATATTTTGTATATTCTTCTTGAAATTCTTTATAATCAGAAAATTTATCTATATTTTTTATTTCTTTTATTAGTTCATCAACCTTTGTAACAATATTAAATGGTAATTTATCATAATCAAGATACATACCTCTATCTCTTAAGTATTCTTCTTTATCATAAGCATATAAAATTATTTTTTTACCTGTATTTGCATAATCAAAGAACACACTTGAATAATCTGTTATTAAACAATCCGCAATATTTAAAAATTCATATGTTTCATATTCTTTAGGAAATGTTTTTATTTTATTGAACATAGAATAGTCAATCATACTTTCGGTATAGTTATGAAGTTTTACATACATTATTGTATTTTCATCTAAGTTTTCATCTATTTGTTTTAAATCATTTATAATCTGTAAATTTTGTTCTTCATTTTTTTTATCTATTAAAATTCCTCTCCAAGTTGGCATATATACTATAACTTTTTTATTTTCAATATTGTATTTTTGTTTTATTTCTTTTTTTGATGCCTCATTAAAGAAGGCTGAATTTCTTGGATAACCTGATATTACATATTCTCCATTATATAGATTATCTAACATATAGTCATCTTTCATATGCTTGTATGTAAACTCATTTGGGTATATTAAATAATCTGACATCAAAAAGTTTCTTTGGGAATTTCCTAACTCATTTGGAGCACTTTTTATGTTTCTTCCCATAGCTTTTAATGGGGTTCCATGCCATGTATTTATATATATTTGTCCTTCTTTTTTTATAAAATATGTAGGGAATGTTGCATTATTTATTAAAAACTTAGATTGTGCTAATAGTCTGCAATATTTTCTTGAATGTATTGAAATAACATTTACATTTTTCATTCCATAATTAGAAAGAAATTTCTTGGTTGTTTTTATTTTATTTTTTTCAACTGCCACATACTTATTAAACATATCATATTCTTTCCTACCACACATTTCTTTTAATAGGTAAAATACATTTCCAGATATACTGCTTCCTTCATATGACTGAAATAAAGCTTCATTTTCATTTACCTTTAATTTTTCATAGTATTTTGTATATGTAGTTTTTGCTCTTGACCCTTTATTTATCAGAAACTTACATATTCTTTTAATTTTTTTCACTTATTGTCACTTTCCTTTCTAGCATTTTATTAGTTTTTCAACTACTCTTTTAGCAGCTTGTCCATCATCAAGATAATTAAACTTTTCATTAAATTTTCGATATTTTTCATCATATATGAATTCTTTTGTATTATCAATAGCTTCTATAAGTTCTGTTTCTGTTTTAGTTATTTTTCCTGGTAATTCTTTAATATCAATATAAAATCCTCTTAGTTCATCTCTATATTCTTCAAAGTCATACATATAAAATACTATTGGTCTTTTCAAATTTGCATAATCAAAAAATACACTAGAGTAATCTGTTATAAGCATATCTGATATTATATATAGGTCATTTATATCATCAACTCTTGAAACATCATATATAAATCCTTTGTATTTTTCAAAATCAAATGAGTTAGCAACTAAATAATGAGCCCTAAATAAAATTATATAATCATTTTGTAATTTTTCCTTTAGTAAATCAAAATTTACTTCTGTTTTGTACGTATAGCCCATATTAGAATTATGTTGGTTGTCTCTCCAAGTTGGTGCATAAAGAATTACTTTTTTTCCACTTGGTATATTTAATTTTTCCTTTACTTTTATTACATCTTCTGTTTTAAAATTATATAAAAAGTCATTTCTAGGATATCCTTCTTCTATAAAACAACTTTCTTTTCCAAGCATTTTCAAGTTCCATGCAGAAGTAAATTTTTCAGTTGCAAATTTTGAAGGAGATATAAAAAAATTAAATCTTTTTGCTTCTTGTATATATCTTTTATGTATTTCTTCTTCCGAATTCATTGCATTTACTGTGTTCTTTAAGTCACATCCTAACTTTTTTAATGGAGTTCCATGCCAGCACTGAACATATACCTGATTTTTTTTAGGTTTAATATATACATCTAATATGCTATTTACTATCCAATATTTTGACTTTGCTAAGCCTTGTTCAAATTCCTTACTTCTCTGTTTTACAACTTTTGTATTTTTATTTTTAGTAAGAAAACTATATTTCTCAGGTTCTTTAAATGACCATATATATTTATAATCCTTGTATTTATCGGTTGATATCATATATTCGTAAATTGATTTAGGACTACATGCATATTCTCTACCTTGGAAAGATGAAAAAAATATTGTTTTATCATCTATTTTTATACCAATTGTATGCATTTTCATTGCTGTTTTTCTTTTAATATCCATAAGTTTCCTAATGATTTTTCTTAATAATACATTGTTTTTACTTACATCAATTACTTTTGATTTAAATGTATTATTTTTTGACTCCATATTATTCCTCCATTAACTTCTTTGTAAACTCAACAATTCTTTTTGAATTATTAGTATCTACTGTTTGTACATATTTATCTCTAAATTTTTTTAATTCTTCAAAATTATAATTATCTTCTTGTATATTTTTTATAATATCATCTACATTTGAAAATGTATAATTTGGCATTTCCTTTCTTAAATTTACATTTAACCCTCTATCTATTTTATAATCTTCAATATCATATAAATAGAAGTATAATTGTTTATTATCAAGTATACTTGTTTCAAGTGATAATGCTGAATAATCTGTTATAACGTAATCTGCTATTTTTAGTAAGTCAAACGTTGAATACTTGTTATTTATTGTATATTTACTATCTACTATTGTTTTATCTAGTGGGTGAAGCTTAATAATTAAATTATATTCATCAGTATTTACAGAATTTATTAAATCATATATATGAACGCTCTTTCCTTGTCTAAAGGTTGGTACATATAAAATTGTCTTTTTTTCTTTCAAGTTTGGATAATCTTTATATAAATTCTCTATTTTTTTATTGATTTTCTCATCTTTTCCTAAAAGATAGTCAATTCTTGGCATTCCTAGCTTTATTATTTTACTTTCATCTACGCCAAATCCTTGCTTATAAAATTCTCTTGTTGCATCACTTGCGCATAAAACATAATCATAATTTTGATGTATTTTCATTATCTTAGATATTTCACTTTTGCTACCTTCTTTTTTGCCAATTACTTGTTTTCCAAATTGTTTAATTGCTCCTAATGAATGCCATATTTGGATAATTTTCAAATCCTTTTTATGTTTTAGACAACTTATTGGAATTGAATATCCGTCAATAATACATACCTTAGAGGTTGATATATGATATAGGCATATTATTAAAAAAAAGCAATACTTAATTCTTCCTATAATGTTTTTTGGTACTTCTTTGCAAAGTACTTTTACTTTTATATTTTTATCTTGATTTGAAAATTCATCTAAAAGCATTTTAAAGTCAATATTTATATCGTTTGATTGTCTACTAAGCATAGTAATTTTATTTTTTTGTATTGGAAAAAGTTTTATAAAAAAATATACAAAACTCATTCCAAATCGCTCTATATATAAAATTATACTTAAAAAAAGTTTTTTCATTTTCACTTTCCTTTTAAATAAAATAATAACACTACTATAAAACTATTTACAGTAGTATAATATTATCATTATTTCGTTTTTGTTGCAAGCTTTTTACCCCATATTATTACTAAATAATAAAACACAAAAGAAGGCATGCAATTAATGCACACCTTCCATTTGTTTTAGCCTTCGTATGTTGTTCCGCCAACCTTAATTTCAGCGTCAGCTTCTTCGGCGGTCTTTTCGCTTTTTGAAATCATAACAGCTTCAATCTCTTCAAGCTGTGTTATTTTGTATCCGTTATTGGTTAACCAGTTCTCAGCTTTTTCACTCAGCCGGGCGGATACAGTAAATGCCTCGACTCCTCTGTCAAGGAATTTTACTATATTCATGATTTCGTCGCATGTCATCATAAAAGCAAACCTCCTCGTTGTCATAACACCTAAGCCTAGGCAAAATATTTTTTTGCCTATAATCATCATATACGGCTGTCTAGCCATACATTTATATTATACCATATATGTTAACATAAGTCAAATTTGTTCATATATATTTTTTCCTGTATTTTCTGTATTCTTTATTTTTCTTCTAATTCTTCCATTTTCTGTTTTTCGTTTTCGTAAATATATTTGCCTTCTCTTAATTTTTTTCTTACATCATCTGCCTTTATGCTTTTTATCGAAACATCTTCTGAGTCAAAAATATAAAACTTGTTTTTCTCCTCAGTTTTAGTTCTTATTAAAACTTTTCTTTCATAAGAGACTTTTCCATCTCTTTGCATTCTTTCTCCCAAGAACGATTTTTGTATATTTTCTCCAAAATAATTTATATGTCTCAGCAAAAGAAAAAATTGAACAGCTTCATTTCCATCAATATTTCTTTCTTTTAACATTTCTATAAATTTATTCATTTTTTCTTCAAAATTCACTTTATTTGGTTTCGGCAATTGTTGTAATATTCCAACATAATAATCTATATCAACACTTTTTTCTTTATATACACTTTGATATGCTTTTTTTAAAGCTTCTGGAATAACGTTTTCTCTATCGGAAATAATATGTATTCCTTCGCATTCTATTCCATTCTTTGCTTTTGCTAAATCATTTGTTGCAAGTGATCTTCCATTTATTGGCTCAAGCATTAATGAAACTTTATCTGTATAAAATCCCGTTAAAAAATGTCCTTTATTTATTCCTCTACTTATTATTACAGCTTCTATGTCTCCATCCATATTATTTATAAACTTTGCAAATATTCTTGAAAACTCAAAACATGTTATCTCGCTTTTTGGTTTAATTCTCTCTAACCTTTCTTTATCAAATTTGCTACTATATTTCATATTGTCTTTAGTTCTATTTCTATAATAATACCCTTGATCATACTTTAATACCTTGCAAAGCATACAATATATATACATTGCCTTTTCTTCAATTGTTAAACCTTTAGGCATTTTATCATAAACACATTTATAAAGTTCCTCGTTTATTTTCCACTCTGGCTCTTGCCCCTTATGTATTACTTCATCTGTTGGATCTCCTAAAATACCTATTTCTTTGAACTCATATTTTGGATTAGTATATCTATCTAAATTATATTTCTGAGCTATTTTTCTAAAAACGCTCTTATACTCATCCAAGTTTTCTACATAAAAATCTAAAGAAATTTCATTTTCATTATTTACAATTTGTGTAGGCCTTGGCGAGCCAAAAATTCTTCCAAAATTTTTTAAATAATCCTTTATTTCAACAGTTTTTCCATCAATTGAAAATGTTTCTTTGTTCTCTTCATAATTCATAAATTTTGTTAATAATTCTGAATTTTGCACAATTTCAAACAATCTATTTATAAGTTCATAGTTTTCATTATATTTCTTTTGATAATACTTTTTAAATGCTGTTAAATTTCTGGTTGATAATAACTGACTTATTTTCACCGCTTCTTCCGAATCTTTTGGAAATGTTTTTTGAACTTTTTCCGCTATCTGTAATATTTCGGAAATATAATATTTCTTTCCTCCATAATATCCTTTTCCAATATAGTGATTAAAATTATCAAAGCTTTCTTCTAATCCAATTTGTATTTTGCTTTCTGGATTTTCACACTGGTCATTTATATAATAAAAGCAAATATTTTCTAATTGTTTCTTATTTATCCTTAATCTTTCTAAGACTTTTTCAAATTCACTTTGTCTCAAGCCTAATATTGTATTAATTCCGTCCAGCATTCTTCCATTTTGATTTTCTTTGGAAACTATATTCATAAATTAAGACTCCTTGTTAATCGTTTTATTAATTTCCTTTATTTTACCTCTTTTTTATGTTTTACGCAAGAAAAAAGAGGTTAAGTTCTAACCTCTTTTTATATTATTAATCAATTGCTTCTAATATCTTTGGTAATACTTGTTTCTTTCTTGAAACAACTCCATCTAAAACAGCAGTATTATTAAATAATTTTGTATTATATGCTTTTTCAAATATATCTTTTTTGTTTCCTAAAACAATTGCTTTTGATGATGCATTTAAAATATCTGTTACCATAAACACATAGCAATCTAAATTATTATTTACTATTTCGCTTGCAATAGCAGTTTCTAATTCATTTTGTTTTTCTAAAACACTATCTACATCTGCACTGTTAATTTGAGATATTACAAATTTTACTCCATTTTTATCAAATGGTTTTGAATCTGTATTAATTATTTGTTCTGCTGTATATCCATCTAAGTTTGTTCCTGCTTTTAACATTCTATATCCATAATCATACATATCAATTCCGGCAATATCTGATAATTTACCAGCAATGAATTTATCTTGTTCTGTAGATGTTGGTGATTTAAATAATAATGTGTCTGATACTATAGCACTTAGCATAATACCAGCCATTTCTGGTGTAATATTTACATCATTTTGTTTATATAATTTGTAAAGAATTGTAGATGTACATCCTACTGGTTCTGCCATACAGAATACTGGATTTGTTGTTTGTAAGTTTAATCTGTGGTGGTCTACAATCATTTTAATATTTGCATTTTCTATTCCGTCTGCACTTTGAGAAAATTCATTTGAATCTACCATTATTACATTATCTTTTTCTGTAACTTTATCTAAATATTCTGGTTCTTTCATTCCAAATGTTTTTAGTGCGAAATCTGTTTCTCTATTTACATTTCCTAGTCTAAAACTTTCTGAATAACTACCAATATTAGTTTGTAAATTTGCCATTGAAATCGCTGATGCGATTGAGTCTGTATCAGGTTTTTTGTGTCCAAAAACTAAATTCATATTATCCATATTTTAATCTCCTTTTTACTATATATTTTTTATCTTTTTGTTTTCTCAACTACTTTATTATAACATAAATTACATAAATAGTCAATAATTTACATAATTTCCTTTGTTGCGTATTCATATACCTCAATTTTCTTGGTTTGTACTTCAAATTCAGTAATATTTACATTTATATTAAACTCCAATGTTTTTATGCATTCTATCTCAATTTTATTTAAATCTACCATTACTTCTGTAGACAAGTTCATTCCAACTGGTAATGTTTTATTTGAATTATCATAAAAAATAATATTAGAAAAAAACAACATTGGCATATTTTCTTTTACATTAATTTTGCATAAAGTTCCTTCTTGTTCTTTACCTTTTAATAATGGTTGTATGGCATTTTGAGGATTAATATCACATATTTCTATTCCTTTTATTTTTTCATCATTATTTAGTTTATATACCGAAATATTATATGGTGTTTTTATTTTGTTAAAAGCCTCTTTAATTAATGCTAAATTGTGTTTTGCATTATCCCTAAAACTGTCTAATTCTGTATCTAAATTCAAATTTAATACCGTATATTTATCTTTTTCTATTTCTCTATGTTTTTGGTTATTAATTGTTTTTATCTTAGTTTTATCCTCTGACAAGCCACCAAAAATATCAAAGTCTTTTATTGATATATATTCTAAATCATTTTTATATTCATCTTTTAAACGTTTTAGCTCTTTTTCTATTATTTTTTTGTTCTCGCCTTCATCAAGAGTTTTATATACATCCATTATATATTTTCCAGCAAAAATAGCATCAGTTTCAGTTTTAGATAATTTTCTTCTTTGAAGTTCGTCCATAGCTATTCCCAAGTCTTCCAAATCTTCTTCATAATCAAAATACTTTTCTATTTTTTCTTTTTTTATATCTTCATCATCTTCTCCTTCTGCTAATGTTTGTTTTTCATCCTTACTTGTAAACTTCCAAAATTCAAAAATGCTCTTTTTATGACTATCGATTTCTTTAATATATAAATCTGCATTATCAATCTTTTTTGTTAAAATATCTCTTTTAGTTTCTATTGCATTTATGTCTAACTGTAAGTTTGTATTTTCCTTTAATTTTTCCTCTAAATTTGTACAAATACCTATTAAATCTTCTATTGTATATTGTTCTTTTTCTTCATACATTTTGCTTATGCTATCTTCTTTTTTGATTTCTTCTCTTTCCTGTTTTATTGGTTTTGTTAATTTAGTTACAACTTTTTTCTTTTTGAAGAAATACTTTACTTTTCCAAAAAAGCTTTTTTTACATTCTAAAAATGTAGATATTTGTCTTTGTCTTTCTAAGTAATCTTCTGTTAATTCTTCCACAGCAAGATTAAATTTCTTAAGCCTTTTTTGTAGTTTTTTAGTTTCGTCTATTTCGGTTTTTAATCTACTTCTCTTTTCTTCAAACTCACTTTTTACAAACTCAGATAAGCTTTCATATGATATTTCTTTATCTTTAAAATAGAACTGTAAATTTCCATCTGCTGAAATTTTTGTTTGAAATTTATACTCTTCTGGAATTCCTGTTGATAGAATAAACATAGCTTTTAATAGTTTGTAAAAATTTATAGCATTTTCTTTGCTTTCTATAGATATAGTAAAGTCGCTTTTTACTTTTTCATAAACATTAGTAGTTCCAACTATTTTAAAACTTAATTTATTTTTTAGGTCATATACCTCATATATAGATGGCCATTCTTTTGTAAAATACCATAAATAGTTTTCAATATCTGCTATTTCCGAATTACTTAGAAAAATTCCCGAATATTCAAGTTCTGCAATAGGAACAAAAATTGTTTCTTTTTTTCTTGTCTTTTTACTACTTATTTGCTTTTTTAATATATAAAAAAGTTCACTATTATCTTGTTCATTTGTAGGAACTAGCATAAAATATTTTTGTGCATAGTCAGAATAATATATTTGCCATATAAAATGATTTTTATATTTTATTTTAGTAGGTAAATGTTTTTTTAATTCTTTTTGCTCATTTTCTAACTCCTCAACCTTTTCTATCTGCATATTTGATAGCATTGTTAAGAATACAGAAAATTTTTCTATCCCTTCTTCATCATTTTCCATTAAATATGTATATAATGGTGATGATAATTTATATCTTTCTTTTAAATCTGTTAATCTATCTGATGGTGTTATTAATATTTCAATATCTTGTACATTAATATGTTTATATACTTTATATGTCGTTGTTTGATTATATGCTCTTACTGGTCTAAAATTTAAAGGTTCATATTCTTTTAAAAACTTTGGAACCTTATTTAAGTCTAGACCTATATATTCTAATTTTTCTTTAATTAATTCTTTATCAACATTTGTATTTTTTGCCATTTTAACACCTCAAATATAAAACATAATTTTTTATTATATATAATAAAAACTACCTTTGATATTGTATATCAAAAAGGTAGTTTTGTCTATTATCTATTTTAATTTACTTCATTTATTTTTACACTTCTATTATGCTCAATTTTATCCCAACTTGTGTCTCTCTTAAATAAACATTTAAAGTTTATTAATAGCCATGAGCCTAAGAATAATGGATAGCAAACTAATCCTTTAAGCATTGGTTTTATTGGCTTTTTATCAAGTAGCATAATTAAAATTGCTGTTGCTATTGGTAATAAAAATGTTGGTATAAAGTATCTTAAACAATTTATTAATAGGTCCATTGCTGTCATACCATTTGCAGCATATATTACAAAGTTTAGTGCTAATAATACAAGTGTTAGTATAAACATTGGAATACTTCCAATAATATATAAAAGTCCATCAAAGTTCATTAATGTTTTATGTTCTTTAACAGCTGCTGCAAGAGGCTTTGTATATTCACCCATACATTGAATATGTCCTACTGTCCATCTTGTTCTTTGTTTCCATGATTGTTTAAATCCAACTGGTTGTTCATCATATACTATTGCATCTGTTGCCCAACCAAGCTTGTGACCACTAATAATTCTTTTTAATGAAAACTCGATATCCTCTGTTAATGTTTTTGTGTTCCAACCTTCTGGTTTAATAACATCAAATCTAACCATAAAACCTGTTCCGTTTATTAATGGTGATAATCCTACATTATATCTTGCTAGATGATAAAAACGATTCATAGTCCAATAAAATATTGCATATCCAGCTGTTACCCAACTATCTGTTGGATTTTTTATATCTCTATAACCTTGAACAACATCTTCACCTTGACATAGTTTTTTATTCATAGCTTTTAAAAAGTTGCAATCAACAATATTATCAGCATCAAAAATGCAAAAAGCGTCATAAGGAGCATCTTCTTTAATTTTTTGATCTAAAAACCATTGAAGTGCATATCCTTTTGTTTTATGTTCTTCATCAAATCTTTCTAGTACAATTGCGCCTGCCTCTTTTGCAATTTGAGCAGTTTTATCTGTGCAGTTATCTGCAATTACATAAATATCATAACATTCTTTTGGATATTTTTGTTTTTTTAAACTTTCAACTAATGGTCCAATTACATTTTCTTCGTTATGTGCTGGTATAATAGCCATAAAACGATTAACCTTTTCCTCTAGTATTGGCTTATCTTTTAATTTTACAAGTGAACAAATACTAATTACTAATTGATATATCCAGAATATTGTTATAATCCATACAAGTGCTTGTTGTAGCATATATAAATATTCCATTTAAACTCTCCTTTATTTTTACCTACATTGTATATTATACTATCTTTAGATATTTTTTGCAACTTTCGACTTAAAATTCATAAATTTTTAATAATTATTCTTCCTCTTTTGTTTCAGCTTCTTCTTTATTTCCGGCTTCTAGATCTTTCATTGTAAGATTTATTCTTCCTTGATTATCAATTTCATAAACTTTAACTGTAACTTCATCACCAACAGATAAAACATCTTCCACTTTTTCAACTCTCTTGCTTGATATTTTTGAAATATGAAGTAATCCTTCTTTTCCTCCTCCAATATCAACAAAAGCACCAAATGACATAATTCTTGTTACAGTTCCGTCATAAATTCCACCAACTTCAATTTCTCTTGCTATTGTTTCAATCATCTTCATTGCCTTTTTGGCACTTTCTGTATCATTACTGTAAACGCAAACACTTCCGTCCTCTTCTATATCGATTTTAACACCTGTTTCATCAATAATTTTATTTATCATTTTTCCACCAGGTCCGATAACATCTTTAATTTTGTCTACGCTAATTTTTGATGTTAAAATTCTTGGAGCATATTTTGAAACTTCTTTTCTTGGCTCACTAATTACTGGTAACATTATTTCATCTAATATATAGTCTCTTGCAATTTTTGTTCTTTCAAAAGCTTCTTTTATAATATCATATGTTAAACCATCAATTTTTATATCTACTTGTATTGCTGTAATACCATCTTTTGTTCCACCAACTTTGAAATCCATATCTCCAAAGAAATCTTCTATTCCTTGAATATCTGTAAGCATTATATATCTATTTGGATCATTTTTATCTGTAACTAGTCCTGTTGAAATACCTGCAACTGGTTTTCTAATTGGAACACCAGCATCCATAAGTGCAAGTGTACTTCCGCAAATACTTGCTTGTGATGTTGAACCATTTGACGAAAGAACCTCAGATACAACTCTCATTGCATATGGGAATTCTTCTTCAGATGGTAGCACTGGAACTAATGCTTTTTCTGCAAGTGCTCCGTGTCCTATTTCTCTTCTTCCTGGTCCTCTTGATGGTCTAGCCTCTCCTACACTATATGATGGGAAATTGTATTGATGCATATATCTTTTTGATTCTTCTTCATCTATACCATCTAACATTTGCTCTTCGCTTTTCATACCAAGTGTTACAACAGACATAACTTGAGTTTGTCCTCTTGTAAATATTGCACTACCATGAACACGTGGTAAAACAGAAACCTCACATGAAAGTGGTCTAATTTCATCTATTTTTCTACCATCTGGACGTTTATGTTCTTCTAATATCATTTCTCTTACACATGCTTTTTCTAAGTCGTGAACACTTTCAGCAATATCATTTTTTCTTTCCTCTAATGCTTCTTCTCCATACTTTTCTGTAACATATGCTTTAATATCTTCTGTAATTTTATCAATGTTTTCATCTCTTACTTCTTTATCTGTAGCTTGTACATCTTTATACATTCTATCTTTAAAGTTAGCTACTATATCTTGATAAAATTCACTATCTACTGCAAATGATTTGTATTCAAATTTTGGTTTTCCAATTTCTTCTTTTATTTTAGAAATAAAATTACAAATGTTTTTTATTTCTTCATGAGCTTTTTTTATTGCTTCTAGCATTGTATCATTTGGTATTTCATTTGCTCCTGCCTCAATCATTGTAATTTTGTCTAATGTTCCTGCAACAGTTGCTGTTAATTTGCTTTTTTCTCTTTGTTCTACTGTTGGGTTTATAACTATTTCTCCATCTACCCATCCTACATTTACTGCTGCTGTTGGTCCACCAAATGGTATATCAGATATTGATAAAGCTGCTGACGCACCAATCATACTGCATACTTCTGGGCTATTGTCTTGTTCAACTGATAGTACTGTTGCAACAACACATACATCATTTCTAAAATCCTTTGGGAATAATGGTCTTAATGGTCTATCTATTGCTCTTGATGTAAGAATTGCCTTATCTGTTGGTTTTCCTTCTCTTTTTGTAAAGCTTCCTGGTATTTTTCCTACTGCATATAATTTTTCTTCGTAATCTACTGAAAGTGGGAAAAAGTCTATTCCTTCCTTTGGTTCTTTTGCTGCTGTAACATTTACCATAACAACTGTATCGCCATATTTCACAACAACACTTCCATTTGCTAAACCTGCAATTTTTCCTGTTTCGATTGTTAGCTCTCTACCAGCTAACGTAGTTGAATAACTTTTAAACATATTTTTCCTCCTTATTGCTATATTTTTAAGCAATTTATTAAATTTTATTAATATATGCAAAATTAGGGTAACCTCTATAATGCTTTAAGTTATTTAAAACATTATACAAGCTACTTACTAATTTGCATATTATAACCTTTTTTAACTTGCAAATTGGACGTTTAGCAAATGCAAAACGTCCAATGTAAGTTTTATTATTTTCTTAAACCTAATTTTTCAACGATGTCTCTATATCTTTGAACATCTTTTCTACCTAAGTAGTTAAGTAAGTTTCTTCTTGATCCAACCATTTTTAAAAGACCTCTTCTTGAATGGTTATCTTTTTTGTGAACTTTTAGATGTTCTGTTAATTCATTGATTCTTTCTGTTAAAAGAGCTATTTGAACTTCTGGTGAACCAGTATCTTTTTCATCTCTTCTATATGTTTCAATGATTTCTTGCTTTCTTTCCTTTGTCATTTTAAAGCACCTCCTATTTTTTTATTTGCCTTAAACTGAGCATAAGTGGAGTTAATTTTCCTTTTGCTAAGTATAAGGTAAGTTTTAACAGTAATTATTGTACCACATATTGTTATAAAATGCAAATGTTTTTTTAGCATATAAAAAAATCATCTTTTTCTCTTAAAACAAGTGATTTTTGCAATATTTAAAATCTATGAGCAATATTAATGTACGAATGTAATATTTTTGTAACACAATTGTAATATTTCTTTTTGTTTTTTCTTACTTTTTCTATTGAATTTATAGCTTCTTTGATATATTATATTACATATAATTTATTTAATTGGAGGAAACAATGCCAAGAAAATCAAAAGAAGAAAAAGATGAATTAAATATAAAAGAAAACAAAGCTAAAAGTGATAAAAAAAGTACAAAAAAAGTATCAAATAAAACCTCTACATCTAGCAAAAAAAGTACGGTCAAATCAGTTACAGACAAATCTAAAACAAAAGCGAAAAAATCTACTACCAAGAAGACAACTACAACAAAAAAAACTTCTAGTAAAAAGAAAGTTGTTCCTGTTGTAAATGAATATTATGATTTACCTTTTAGATATAATCAAACTATTGTAAGAATATTAGCTCAAACACCAAATAAGTTATTTATTTACTGGGATATTTCTGACGAAGATAGAAACAACTATGAAAAAAAATATGGCTCTGACTTTTTTTACAATACAAGACCATATTTAATTATTACTAATACTACAATGAACTATACTTTCGAAGTTGAAATTAATGATTTTGCAAATAGTTGGTATTTAAATATAAATGATGCTAGCTGTGATTATAAAGTAGAACTTGCAAGAAAATTTACTGTTGATTCAAAGCATGATGCTTCTATAAACAATACTGCTGAAGAACATTTAACTCCATATTTGGCAAATGAAACTTTAACAATAACAAGTTCAAATGAACTTGAAGTTCCAAACGACCATATATTAATTGAAAAACTTGGAAGTAGTGTATTTTTCAGAAATGTAAAAACAAATATATTAGAAGAAAAAAGTACTTCTTCTTTATCTTTTATGCAAAAAATTGGAAATATTTATAACATATATGATTTATATAAACAAATGTACCATGATGAGCTTAAAGAGGACGAATTAAGTGTTAACTTATCTTCAAGTTCTAGCTCAAGTATTAAATAAAAGGAGTATCAAATGACAAACGAAAAAGGATATGTAAGTTTTGTGCTACATGCACACTTACCATTTATACATCATCCAGAGAGTGAAGATTATTTAGAAGAACAATGGTTATATGAAGCTATATCTGAAACATATATCCCACTTCTTCTAAACTTTCAAAAATTAGAGGAAGAAAAAGTTGATTTTCGTATTACGATGTCACTTACTCCCCCTCTTCTTAATATGTTAGATAATAAATTATTACAAAAAAGATACATTAAATATTTAAAAAAACATATTGAATTATGTGAAAAAGAATTAATAAGAACAAAAGATAATCCTCAAATGAATTCTTTGTCAAAATACTATTTAGACAGATATTCTAATGATTTACATGTTTTTAAAGATATTTATAATTGTAATTTAATAAATGGATTTAAACATTTCCAAGACATAGGTGTTTTGGAAATTATTACGTGTGGAGCAACACATGGATATTTTCCTATCTTGTATATAACAGAGCAAACTGTTAAGGCACAAATAGCAGTTGGTGTACAAACTTATGAAAAATATTTTGGTAAAAAGCCTCGTGGTATTTGGCTTCCTGAATGTGGTTATGTTCCTGAGGCAGATAAATACTTAAAAGAATTTGGAATTGATTATATAATAACTGAATCGCATGGGATTTTATATGCAAACCCTACTCCTGTTTACGGAACTTTTGCACCTATTGTATCGCCTAATGGTGTTATTGCATTTGGACGTGATATAGAATCTTCAAGACAAGTATGGAGTTCTATTAATGGTTACCCTGGTGATTATAATTATAGAGAATTTTATCGTGATATCGGTTATGATGCAGATTATGACTATATTAAACCATATATTGCTTCAAATGGTGTTCGTGTTCACACTGGTATTAAATACCATAGAATTACAGGAAAAGACTGTGAAAAAGAATTATATAATATACAATGGGCAAAAGACTCTGCTGAAAAACAAGCAGGACATTTCTTTGATAGTAGAGAAAAACAAATTGATAAGCTAGCACCTCTTATGGGCAATCCACCAATCATTTTATGTCCTTATGATGCTGAACTATATGGTCACTGGTGGTATGAAGGTCCTTACTGGTTATATATCCTATTTAAAAAAATTTATTATGATAATTGCAATTTTAAATTAATTACTCCAAGTGAATACATAGATAAATACCCTTTAATGCAAGTTGCAACGCCTTGCCGTTCAAGTTGGGGTGCTAATGGATATAGTGAAGTATGGCTTAACCCTACAAATGATTATGCTCATAGACACCTTCATGTTGCAGGAGATCGTATGGTAGAACTTGCAAATCTTTACCCTACCGAAAAGAAAAATAGTTTGCGTAGAAAAGCCTTAAATCAATGTGCAAGAGAATTACTACTTGCTCAAAGTAGTGACTGGTTATTTATAATAACAAATGGAACTATGGTTGATTACGCTAAAAAAAGAATAAAAGACCATATTGGTCGTTTTACTAAATTATATTATGATATAAAAAATGATACTATTGATGAAAACTATTTAAAAGATATTAATAAAAAAGATTGTATTTTTCCTGATATTGATTATATGATTTATATTTAAATCTTAAAAATGGTAGTGAAAATTTCACTACCATTTTTATTTACTAATCTAATATCCTGTGCTACTTGTTGTTACTAAACTGCATTCTTCTCCGTTCGGATTTATTACCGAAACTATTTTTGTTCCTCTATGATTTGTTCCTACCGCGTTACCAATTGTTACCCAACCTGCTGATGTACTTTCATATTCGACCGTTCCTGTTTCTCCAGAAACCTTTTTTAAGATATCTATTCCATTTTCACTTCTTAATGAAGTACTTAAACTACAATAGTAACTTGGTGCACTGCTTGCATCCGAACCAATAGTATTCAGAGTTACTTTATATCCTGAAGCAGGTATATAAATTGATTTTGTCTCTTGTATACCTCCTCCGGTTGTTTGTCCTGAACCATTAGTAACAGTATAATTCTCAGTTTTTCCTTTGTATTCTATTTCTTTCACAACACTTTGTGTTTTACTTGCAGGATATATGCTTACTTTCGTACCTGCAGAATAAACTTTTATCCCTTTTCCATAAACCTTCACATTAAATGTTGTTGTTTCTGTTAAATTAATATCATACCTATAATATATCTGTATATCGTCACAGTCATAAGAATTTTTAGATGCTGTTACACTAAATAATTTGTTAGAATTCGTTTTATATGTAACGATTACTCCTGCAGTTGCTCCTGAAACATAAGAGGTTCCGTCCACAAAGAAAAAATACTTTCCTTTTTCAAGAGTTACTTCTTCTGTTCTACTTATATCATTTGCTGAATTTCCAGAAAACGTAATTGTTTTTATTGGTCCTATTGCTTCCCATACTGCATATAATGTTACAGATTTATTTGCAGTATATGTTGCACCTTTTGCATATGTTGCTGTTGTAGCGTTACTATCCGTTGACCATCCTAGGAATGAGTATCCACTTCTTGTTGGTATCGCACTACTTAATGTTAAGTTTATTCCACTTATTGCTGTTTGGCTTGCTGGTGCTCCACTTCCTCCATTTGCATTATATGTTACTGTATAACTACTTACTGTTACTTGTTTATTTACTATTGTTTGATTTCCAGCTTTATCTATTGCCTTCATATAAATTGTATATATTCCTGCTTTGCTTACTGTAAATGTGTTTGATGTTTGATATGTAGTTCCTCCATTGCTATATTCATATCTTAATATTCCTGCTGTCGTACTTAATGCTCCTGTACTTGCTGTATCTGTTGCTGTACATGTTGCTGTTATTACATTTTTGCTTACTGTAGCATTATAGCTACTTATTGTTGGTGCTACATTATCTACATTTTGTATGTTATATGATTGTGTCTGAAATCCGTTTGTTCCATCATAGTATCTTGCATATATTGCTACATTTTCTGTTACTGTAAAGCTTGCTGTTGTTCCAGTTACATTTTTCCAACTTCCATTTGTTCCTATTTTATATTGTCTTGTATAACTATTATTTCCATAAGTAATACTTACTGTTATTGGACCTTTTGCTATTCCGTTTTGTGTTCCTGTACTTTCTGTATTTCTTGGTGTTGTTGGACTTGAACTTATTGTTATATCTTCTGTTGATACTGAATTTAGTGTTATCCAAGGCGTATTTGTACTATATGTTTGATTTCCCGCTTTATCTATTGCTCTTGCTTGTACTTTATATTTTCCTGTTGTTAATCCTGTAAATTTGTTTTCTGTTTGCCATCCTTCCCATGCCTCATTTTTATATATTCTGTACTCATATCTTAACATTCCTGCTATTGTACTCAATGCACCTTCGCTTGCTGTATCTGTTGTTTCTGCTCCTACTGTTATACTATTTGTTGTATGTGTTTCTGTTAAATTAAATGCATTTGGTGCTACATTATCTACATTTTGTATGTTATATGTTACTGTTTTAAACGAGTTCGTTCCATCACTATATCTAGCATGTATTGCTACGTTCTCCGTTACTGTAAAGTTTACCGCCTCATCTGTTACCGTTGTCCAATTTTCATCTGTTTCTTTTTTATATTGCTTTTCAAAACTATTATTTCCATATGTTATATGTACTGTTATTGGTCCCTTTGCTATTCCATTTTGTGTTCCTGTACTTTCTGTATTTCTTGGTGTTGTTGGCTCTGATGTTACTTCTATATCACTTTCTGGTTTCGCTATATTTATTTCTATTGTCTTTTTCTTGGTCTTTCCCATATTTGTCTCTGCTTCAAATGTATATACCCCATTTTCTGTTACTTCAAATATTACTCCGCCTTCTATATATTCTTTTTCTTGTTTCATACTTTCTGGCTTTACTATTCTTATTGTTGTTACCTTTTTAGTTTTTGATGTTTTAGTAACTTCTGCTTCTACTTTTATTTTTATCTTCTCATTCTCTGTTCCTTCTAATGGTAACTGTGTTAATGTCAAACTTGGATATGGCTCTCCATCATCTGGTCCTTCTTCTATTATTTTTACTGTTCCATCTTCGTCGATTTCTACTACTATTACGTATCTATCTACTGTTGTTACTCTTAATTGCTTTGGTTCATTTTCCACGTTTTCTACTGTCGCTACCCAATCTTCTTTTTCAAGTCTTGCTTTTACCAAATCTATTAACTTATCAGTCTTTTTTTCCATTATTTTTCCTGTTTTTTCGTCTAAAGTTATTATCTTTATTCTTTCTTCATAATCGGCAAGAATTGCTTTTTGTTTTGCTAGGTTAGCCTTATCTATTAGCCCTCCATTAAATACTGCATTTATACTCACTGTTGCTAAAATTACAAGTAGTATTATTGTTACTACTAGCGCTATTAGTGTTATTCCGCTTGTTTTCTTTTATCATTTTTAACATTTCTCCTTCTTTTGTAGTAATTTTTTATAAATTTATTTTACTATGTTATCTCTCATTTGCCAATATACATGTAAGTAAAAAAAGTACTTATATTAAAAGTTAGGATTATATCTAAATGATATAATCCTAACTTTTGGTTTCAGCTATTTTGTTATCCATTTAACCAAATTTAAATTTGCACTATCTAATAACATTTCATGTTTTGGCATTACTCTAAATGTATATCCGTAGTTTCCACCATTTACTAATTGAATTTTAGCTGAATATGTGTATTCTTTTGCTTCTTTGTTTTCTTCTATTAGCTTCATTGGAATTATAGATATATCATCTACTACTCCGTTTTCTTGAATACGTCCATAATATACTTGTGCTTCAATATTTTCTGGTGCAATGTTCGGTAGTTTTACTTTACATTTTACATCAATATTGTTGCCTGCATCTATTGTAATATTATCTAAATTATCATGTTCTTGTGTTATTTTTATATCATCCCAATTATTAAATAATTCGTTTTTCCAAGCATTATATTCTGTAACTTTATCTAAATTTGTATAATAGTTATTAAATAAGTTACATAGTGGCATATATAGATTATTTACATAGTCTATTAGCATACGAGATGTGCTAAATCTTCCCCCTGTTGAAATAATAGAGTTTTTCATAGTTGTAATCCATTTTTCTGATATACCATTTTCGTTTTGATCATAATACATAGGAATAATTTTATTTTCTAGTACTTCATAAATGCTGTTACTATCTGCTCTGTCTTGCTCTTCATAATTGTCATATTCAGCATTTGTTCCAATTGTCCATCCATTTTTAGAATTATATCCTTCTGCCCACCAACCATCTAGTACACTAAAGTTTATAACTCCATTAACAGATGCTTTTTGTCCACTTGTTCCAGATGCTTCCATTGGACGTCTTGGTGTATTAAGCCATACATCAACACCACTTATTAAATATCTTGACATTGCAATATTGTAGTTTTCAAGTAAGAATATTTTTCCTTTAAATTGTGGCTTCATTGATATTTCGTGAATATATTTAATTAAGTCTTGTCCTTCTTTATCTGCTGGATGTGCTTTTCCTGCAAATATAATTTGAATTGGTCTATTTTGATTACTAAATATTTGTGTTATTCTTTCTAAATCTTTAAATATTAATGTTGCTCTTTTATATGTTGCAAACCTTCTAGCAAATCCTATTGTTAGCACATTTGGATCTAGAGATGATGTAATTTTATTAATTTCTTCATAGCTATATCCATAACGGTGTAATCTTGCAGTTGTACTTCTTCTTACTAAATCCATTAATTTTTGTTTTCTTATCATATGAGCATTCCATAATTCTTCATCAGGAATATTATTTATTTTTTCCCATGTTTGATCATTTTGAATATTATCTTGCCAATATGGAGTTAAATATTTGTTATACAAAGATTTTAATGGTTGTGCAAGCCATGAACATGTATGAATACCATTTGTCACATATGTAATTGGTGATTCATTTGCAGCAATGTTTGGCCAAGCTTCTCCAAACAATTCTCTTGATACTGCACCATGTAATTTACTTACTCCGTTTTTCTTACCAGCAATTTTTAATGCTAGAATACCCATATCAAATCCACTATCTAAATTTGAATTTGGTTTCATTCCCATTTTGAAGAAATCTATTTTTTCAATGCCAAGTTTTTCCCAGTAATTATTAAAATATTTCTCCATAAGTTCAATTGTAAATATATCATTTCCTGCTGGAACTGGTGTATGTGTTGTAAATACTGTTTTTGAACTTACAATATCTTTTGCTATATTAAATGAAACTTTCTTTTCACTAATTGTATTTTCAATTAATTTTAATGTTAAGAAAGATGAATGACCTTCATTCATATGATATACAGTAGGTTTTAATCCAAGTCTTCTAAGTAGTTCAACACCTGCCATACCAAGTACAATTTCTTGTGAAATACGTGTTTCTTTATTTCCACCATAAAGTGTTTTAGTTATTTCTCTATATTCTGGAATATTTGCATCGATATCTGTATCCATTAAATAAAGTGTCACTCTTCCAACCTTTATTTCCCATACTTTTATATATAGTTTTTTCTTTGGCATATCAACAGATATTATTAAATCTTGTCCATCAACATCTTTTACAGGTGAAATTGGCAATGATTCAAGTTCTAAATTTCTATACTCTGTTTCTTGCATTCCATATCCGTTAATAGATTGATGAAAATATCCATTTTTATATAATAGTCCAACAGCAACTAATGGCACACCTAAGTCACTTGCAGATTTTAGATGATCTCCTGATAATATTCCAAGTCCACCTGAATATATTGGAATTGTTTCATCTAAACCATACTCTGCTGAAAAGTATGCAATAATATCATTAGTATTATCTGGGTACTTTTTACTAAACCATGTGTTTTTACTTTTCATGTAATTATCAAAATCGTCAACAAATTTATCATATGCTTTTAATAATTCTTGATTTTCACACGCTTTTTCTAATTTTTCTTGTGATACTAATTTCAAAAACTTAACAGGATTTTTACCTACTGTTTCCCATAAATCAATATCAATTTCTTTAAATAGTCTTAAAAAATCACTATTCCAAGACCACCATAAATTATTTGTTATATCGCCTAAACGACTTAATCTTTTTGGTAATTGTGGATTTACAATTATCTTATTAAAAACGTACATATTTCCCCCTTTTGACAAAGGCTAATCCTTCATCATTTTTGCTTGTGTTTTTTATTTGTTTTTTGCTTTAGTTATCCATATTTTATAGATAATATTTTTAGATGTCAATATAATTTTCTATTTTAATTCCATTATTTTTATATCTTTTTCTTTGTATTCTTCTGGCTTAAGTCCTACTCTTGTTTTCATACGATCAAGTAATAAAACAATAATTATAGTAAATACGCATCCTGCAATAATAAATGTATTTGCAGTTGTTGTATATCTTAATAAAAATGATGCAAAAAAACTTACTCCAGCTCTTAATAATCCATCTAACATATTAAAGCAAGACGATATTCTATTTCTAAGTGATATATTTGTAAAATTGTTCATATACCTCTTTATTAAGGTGTAGAAAGGTCCTTTTGATACATAGTGTATGAAAAATACTATTAAAACTACTATTAAGGTTAAAGTATAATTTAGTCCAAGATTACACCAAAATCCTAAAAATATACATGAAACAACTACTGGTAAAGATAAAGTTGCAAGTGTTTTATTTCTAAACTTATTATGCATTCTTGCTTGATTTTTTGCAGATATTCCAGATACTATTTGCATTACTGCAATAATAATTCCAAAATACTGAGCAGGCACTCCTATATCTGTTAAAATACTGCTTCTTAGTGTTGTAAGCACAGATATAATACCTGAAAATAGTGCTCCAAATATTATTAATGGTCGTAATCTATTAGATGAAAAAATATCTTTTACAGAATTCTTTATATTTTTTAATTCCTTTGTAAATTTTATCTTTTCCTTTTTACTATCAGTATCTTCTACTTCTTCAAATTTATATGCTAAAACTACTGACACTAAGTTTATACACAAACAAAGTACCATTGGAATATACCCGTTAATTGCAAATAAAAATCCTGAAAGAATTGATGCTACTGCATCTATATAATAATACCAAGATGATGCCTGCCCTTCAATTCTTGAAAATAGCCAACCTCTTTTCTTATTCCTATCTAATGAATCATATAGCATATTACTTTCACAAATACCTTTTATTACAAATCCTACTGCAGAGAAGAACTCACCTATTATAATTCCAATAAAATTTATAGATAATATATACGTTAAGGTAGAAAGAAATAAAAAGAAATTTGCTAAAATTAAGCTTTTTCTTTTACCTATTGTTTCTATTAAAATAGTGGCATTTACTAGTAATAATGATTTAAATAACGGATAAAACGATTCTGCTAGTAAAAAATCTGCAGCAGAAATATTTTTAGTTTGAGTCATGAATAGAAAAACTATTGAATAATAGAATAATAAATCCCACGAAAGCATTTTGTAAATGGGATATAAACGTATATTTTTTTGTTTTTTCTTATGTATCATAGCTGTTTTTTCTGCCGTTTCTTCCATGTTTTTCTCCTTCTTTTGTTTTCTCTTTTTCCTATATATTTATTATTTCATAAATTCAAAAAATCGTCAATACTTGTTACTGGTATTGCTCCTTCTTTTATCAGTTCATTTGTACCTTGCGAATTTTCACTAAAAATATCTCCGTGGTATAACAAAAACATCTTTTCCTTGATCTAGTGCATGGCTTGCAGTATTTAACGTTCCGCTTCTTTTTTTTGCTTCAATTACAAGTACACCATCAGATAATCCACTAATAATTCTATTTCTAGCAGGAAAATTGTGCTTTAGTGGTTTTGTACCTAAAGGATATTCTGTAATAATTGCACCACCACTTTTTATTATTTGTTTGTACAATTCTTTATTTTCAGTTGGATACACAACATCTAATCCACATCCAAGCACACCTATTGTTTTTCCTTTAACATCAATTGCTCCTTTATGTGCAATTGCATCTATTCCTCTTGCCAAACCACTAATAATGTTTATATTTTTATTTGCAAGTTCTTTTGCAAAATAATAAGAGACTTTCTTACCATAATCACTGCAATCTCTGCATCCAATAATTGCAATACCTTTTTCATTTAAAATGCTAGCATCTCCAAGAACATATAATTCTTGAGGTGGTGCATATATATGAAGAAGTTTTTCTGGATAAAATTCGTCTCCTATTCTAATTTTCTTTATTTCATTAATATTCATAAGATTCCTCTTTTCTTTGAATCCCCCGATATGAATATCCCCTTATTTACCTATATTTTTTGCAGCTTTTACAACATTGTTCATAAGCATTGCAATAGTCATTGGTCCAACTCCACCAGGAACTGGAGTAATATATGATGCCTTTTTTGATACATTTTCAAAATCTACATCACCTTCAAGTTTTCCTTCAGAATTTCTGTTAATTCCAACATCTATAACAACAGCTCCATCCTTTATCATATCCTCTGTTACAAATTTTGGTTTTCCAAGTGCTGCTATAACAATATCTGCTTCTCTTACAACCTCAGCAATATTTCTTGTTTTAGAATGGCATATAGTTACGGTTGCGTTTTTATTTAATAAACATTGAGCAACTGGTTTTCCAACAATATTACTTCTGCCTATTACTACAGCTCTTTTTCCTTCAATTTCAATATTATATGCTTCAAGCATTTTTATAACGCCATATGGTGTGCAAGAAATAAAACAATCTTCACCAATAGCAAGTTTTCCAACATTTATTGGATTAAATCCATCTACATCTTTTTTACTATCAATTCTATTAAAAGCCTCTCTTATATCTAAGTTTTTTGGTATTGGACTTTGCAATAAAATTCCATGTATATCTTCTCTTTTATTAAGCTCATCTATTAAATCAATTAGTTCCTTCTGTGTTGTTTCATTTCCTTTTATAAATTCTTCAAACTCTATTCCAAGTTCATTGCAAGCTTTGCTTTTATTTCTTACATATACTGCTGATGCTTTATCTTCTCCTAACATTATAACTGCAAGCTTTGGATTAATTCCCTTTTCTTTTAATTCTTGAACTTCAAGTTTTAGGTCATTTCTTATCTCTTGTGCTAATGCTTTTCCATCTATTATTGTCATTTGTCTTTTTCCTCTCTTTTAAACATATTTTTCTACTTCTAATACCAAATTTCCTTTTTTGGTGCTATTTAAAATTTTTATAATTTTAAATCTTCCTTTGCCTCTTACAGTAATCATATCGTTTTCTTTTAGCATTTTAGAATTTTTGGTTATAACCTCACTATTTACAAAAACTCTTTCTGCATTTATTATTTCTAATGCTTTTGAGCGTGATGTTCTTATTAATTCAGATACAATACTATCCATTCTCATTGATGGTATAATAATGTTTAATACTTCTGTTTTTGGTTCAGTTATGTTTAATTTTTCTATACTTTCTTCATAAATATCACTTTTGCTAAATCTAGTAAGTTCCTTAAAACTGTCTACTATATATTTAGAAATATCTTTGCTTACAATTAAATCTGCTCCATCCAAATTTACAATAATATCTCCAACTTTTTCTCTTTTTAGACCTACCTTAATAACAGCCCCTAAATAATCTCTATGAGAATATTTTCCTTTCATTTCATTTGGCAATATCACTCTTATTACTTTTACAATATTGTTAAAATCATATTGATTATTATTAAATACATCTTCTAGCTTTTCAGGGTATATAATAATCATTACTCTTTCTGCATTTGAATAACCACCATAATATATATAGTTAGTTATCTTCTGGCTTTTCAATACTTTTTCTGCAACTGTTTTTTGATGCATATCTAAAAAATCAGTTGTTTCTATGCTATTCTTTTTTTGTACAAATTCTAGCTTGTCTAAGACTCTTGATACTAATAGCTTGTCTTCTTCGTTATCATATTTATTTAAAATTTCCTGTTTATTCATATTTTTTCCTTTTCATTTTAACTTTACGACTGATATTATATATTAAACTTTATCCTTTTTCAAGTAAAAAAGTCTTTTAGTTTTCCTAAAAGACCTTCGTTACTTAAAATCTATTTTTTATTTTTGAACTTAATTATAACTTTTCTATTTCTTCTTTTGTTAAATCTGTAATTTCAGCAATCTCATCTATTTTCATATTTTTAGCTTTCATTTTTTTAGCAATTTCTATTTGTTTTGATTTAGCACCTTGTGCTAATCCTTTATCAAATCCAGCTTCTTCTATTCCTTGTCTTTCAAATATGTATTTTTCTCTTAAATGTGCTAAATATTGTTCGTGTTCATCTTCACTTATTTCATCTA
>ERZ1673743.414-NODE-414-length-66339-cov-9.352529_pt1 | contig 66339 bp, 66 predicted proteins | sample MGYA00580197_ERZ1673743 | MGnify/ENA primary metagenome ERZ1673743 (study PRJEB41218, sample SAMN15661795) | gut metagenome | host: Homo sapiens | place: Canada: London | collected 2015-08-20/2019-03-30 | study: EMG produced TPA metagenomics assembly of...
CGAATTCTAACCTATCCAAAGGAAACGACTGTACATTGTCAACACCTATATATTATCATATTACCTCTTCGTTTTCAAGTGTTTTTTCGATTTATATATATAAAAAAAACAGGGTACCATTTGGTACCCTGCTTCTGATTCACTCTAAATATGCTGAGTGTTATTTAATATGTATAAAGCATAGTCATCAAGACCTTTACCTTTGCTTATATCCCACTCGTAGGATTCATAAGCAAAGCCGTTTTCAATCATAAGCTCTTTCAGACTATCCTTTGCTTTTTTGACATTATCATTAGTACAAAAATCCGCGTCAAAGGCTTCTACTATTTTAGTGTAGCCCATACGCTTAATTTTTGGAATTATTCTGATAATATCCTTTTGATTGTTGACACCGGCAATACCAAGCACCGAATAGCCGAATACCTTTGATGATATTAAAGCCTTAAATGCTCCCTCGGTAATCACAAGTGTGTCGTTTCTGCGACAACCTTTTGCGAAAAATGCTGTTGCAGATGCTTTTGTTCCGTGCGGTTCATCGTCGCTGCTTATCCATATATATTTTTGTTTACCGAAAGGTCTGTCAAGTCTGATTTGCAAACTATCTATGTAACCAAAAATATTATGTGCAGGTACAATTATACCCGTAGTATTTGAATTAATGTTGACGGTCCACCGATTGGCATCAAGATAAAATCCCGGAACTCCTTCAAGATTATAACCCTCGGATATTAGTCTTTCACAAATTCCTTTATATCCAAAAAGAGGAACGGATTTGAACAACCATTTATCAATATCCTTTAAATTAAAACCTCGGTTAAGCAGTTTATCTTTATGCATCTGAGCAAGACTCAATTTATCAAGAAAAGCACGAAAGACACTATCCTTATGTTTCATAGATTCAAAATCAATATCATTATTTACTTTTACATCTGATGAATAAGTAGAAGTGCTTTTTGGTGCAAAGTATGTACTATTGTCAATACCTAATCGTTCTTTAATTGCAGATGCGATTTCTGAATTTTTGGCATATTCCATACCATTGAGCTTTGCATATAATGAAAGCATATGTCCACCGGTTCTACAAGCAGGACAATTATATTGCCCTGTTGAATATTTCAAATTCATCTTCTTTTTTTTGCCACAAAAAGGACAAGTGACATACTCATTATCCTTTGTTGTTGAGGTAGGAATGCCGCACAGTTCGGCAACATCACGAAGAGTAAACGGAAAATCATAGGACATATTTTTGTCCTCCTTTCTTTGTTATTGTACAGGGCATTAAATGTGATGCCCTGTACTGAAAATTAACAATTAATCCATAAGATAATTAGCTTTTAGATCTGCGGTGTGCAGTAACATCCCTAGAGGATACTTTGTCCAAGCACCGTTCAAATCATAACTGCCGCCTTTTACTGAATCATCAAAACCGCCCATATGCCAACGGATGATTACGGATTCCTCAGTTGTAAGCTTCATAAAACGCTGAATAAGCCATACAGATTTTTCGCCGTGTCCGTAGCAAAACTGATTATCAATGGTATAATAGGCAACTTTATGCCAATTACCGTCGTTGTCCTTTTGATTGCGGTATGCCTTCTGATAGAAATTCACTTTGCAAAGATCGTGTAGCAATGCACAAATTGCAACTTTTTCTTCTTCCGCATCGTCAAGGGTATCAACACCTGAATACCTTTTTGCTCTGTTAAGGACCTCTTCGTGAAACATTTCATAAACATTAAGTGAATGCATCACAAGACCTTCTTCAATAGAACCGTGATATTTTGTACTTGCCGGTGCAGTAAAAAAGTCTGTTTTTTCAAGCCAAGCGAGCAATTCCTTTGCTCCCTGTCTTTTGATTTTTGCATTGTAGATTTCAATAAATTTTTCTTTGTAACTCATAATTTCACCTTTCTAATTTTATTTAAGATAATCAAGTACAGATTTAATTATCTTTTCAATTTCTTTTTTTGTTACGGTATTCTGAGCGTGGTCAACTATAATTACACCATTTTCAGCATAGGCTGTGGGCTTTTTTTCAGCCTCATAATATAGTTCCCACATTCGTCCGTAACCACCTTCTGCAATTGTCCAATTGCCTTTTGTCAATGATACCATATAATCTGCCGTACAACCTTTGTATTCAACAAGCAGATCATACAATTCAGCAACATCACTAAGTAACATATGTACACCCTCTTTTATGATTCGGTCTATTCTCCCAACAACCTTCGTTATCGGGAGAATACTTTTTTATCTGTTTACGATTATACAAGCAGCCTTTAAAATATTGTTTTTACCGCTGTACTTTTCTGCAAACCAACCAATAGTCGGAGAATGACCGTCTTTGTCTTTTGTCTCTTCATACACCTCACCTACAGTACGATTAGCGTACTTTCCGGTTGGAATTATGTAAGCTCGTGCATCTTCCTCAGACATACTGTTAATTATTTCATCAACAGGGGTAGCAATATCATATACAGCCACATTGCTCTGAATATTTTCTTTTGGTGCTTTTGGTGTAGATATAGGTTGTGATTTATCATTATCTGATGAGTCATCAACAAGCTGTTCAACATCAATTGATGTGTAATCAGCCTTATCCACCTTCTGAGCAATCTGATTGATTACAGAACCTACACTTTCCTGTTTTGGTGTATCAGCATCACCTTCAGGAATAACAGTCTGCATATTACCGACCGTTATTTCCTCAGGTACGATAAAGCCCAAAGAACATATTGCACGGTCAGCAGCGGCATTAAGTGCGGCTTCATTGTTGTACGAAAAGCCTTTTTCAGCATATCGTACCGCATAATCAACTACAGCAGGTTCTTTAGCATAAGAATCAAGATATATGCTTGCTTTGGCAATCGCTGTACAACATCCTCTTGATGCTAATCTTTCATAATACTTAAAGACATCATCAGGAATATTGGCATTATACTCAGGCATTGCTTTAAGTACATCAATTGTCATGCCGGAATTAACTGTTTCTTTAATAATTCTCGCCTGCGGATAAACAGAACGAAACCATAACAGTCGTACACTACGGTTTAACACCTTATTTTCCGGATGCACCTCGCCGGTGTTTTCATCAACAAATGAAGTAAGATAGTTATTTGTGTCATAAGATACATTGTTAATTATAAATTTCATTATATAGGTCTCCTTTTTATTAATTTTGAAATGTATATTCTACTGGTTTATATCCAACAGGAATACTGTCTTCTACTGATATTGTGTCCCAACACCAGTTACCTACAACATCAGCGTTAATACCTTGATAATCTCCATGAAACAATTCATTACTTCCTATAGCCGTAAGTATAGGTAGTGGATGAATACATCTACCGTTTTTATCAATACTTCGTTTTTGGTAAGCATCACAGTCAAGATACACTTTCTTAGTGTGGTTAACTAAAAATTTACCACTGAGTAATAATTTACTTTCCTCAATAGCCTTTATTTCAGGTTTTTCATCTTCCCAAAAAGCAAGTTCATAAATGTCATCTGTATCTGTAATCTCTTTAGTTTCCTCTGAGTCAGTAAAATCGCCTACCCAAGCAATTTTACTCGGAGTATGATACAAGGAATTCACTACATAGCCGACATCATCATTATTCCACCAAGCGTGTGCCATTAAAGGTGATGGATAATAATCAACATTAATATCCGGATCAAACATTACAATATCGTTCTCTGTTTTAATTACAGGGTTAAAATACTGTACTTCATTTTGTCCGTCATAATAATAATCATAATCTACGCCATAATGATCGTAATCAAAATCAAAGTCCATAATTATTCTCCTTTATATTTGTTTATTTGTTCTGCAAGCAAAGTATTTCGCTTACTTATGCTGTTACTATGTACAGCATAAGCTATGGCTCTACTTTGTCCGACAATAATCACATTTTCTTTCGCTCTGCTAATTGCTGTATAAAGCAAATTTCGCTTGAGCATTATCTTATAGTCCATAAGCATAGGTATAATAACTGTTTTATATTGGCTTCCCTGCGACTTGTGAATGGAAATCGCATACGCAAGATCTATCTCATCTAAATTAGCAATATCACAGTTAACATACTTTGAGTCATCGAACAAGATAGTTACATAATCAGCTGTAATGTCTGTTATATAACCACAATCTCCGTTGTACACACCGTTGCCAATATCGCCGTTCTTTGTTATGTAGGAAATATCATAGTTATTTTTAATCTGCATAACCTTATCTCCCACCCTTAAAACAGTAGAACCTCTTTTGACTTCCTTTTTTGATACAGACGGTGGATTAACAGAAGCTTGCAACAACTTATTAAGTTCATAAGCACCGGCTTCGTGTCCTTTTTTCTTAAATGGGCAAAGTACCTGAATATCATCAAGTGTCTGTCCTCCAACTGTCAAAGCACTTTGGTAAATACTTATAATCGTATTTGCTGTTTCTGCTTGATTGCCTGTTGGAATAAAAGAAAAATCTTCACCATATCTCAGTTCAGATGAATTATGCTTAATCAGTTCACAGTTAGTTACAATCAAGGACTGCTGTCCTTGACGATACACGGCTGAAAGCCTTACTACCGGTACCGCTTTTGATTTCAACAGTTCGAAAAGCACATTTCCGGCAGCAACAGAGGGTAACTGTTCAGCATCTCCGATAAGGATAATCTTAGATGAGTAAGATGTGTATTTCATTAGCATATAAAAAATATATGAATCACACATAGACAACTCATCAACAACCACGATTTTACTGTCAATTGGATCTGATGCAGGATTATCTTCTTGTTCAGATGCCAGTTGAAGTTTAGAATGGATAGTGGATGCAGTATAACCGTTTCCAACAGACTCAGACATTCTTGACGCCGCTCTGCCGGTCGGAGCAAGCAAGGTAACCTCATCCGGATTAACTCCAAACAAATCGTATGCCGCAGACAAAATAAACTTTAGTACTGTGGTTTTTCCTGTTCCCGGACCACCTGTGATAATACTTATCTTCTCAGATAGAGCAGTTTTCACAGCATCTTTCTGAAGTGTTGCCAACTTAATTCCGCTTTTTTTCTCAAGTCGGTCTATTTCATTGGTAAACTGCTTTTCATTAACTGTAACGCTTTTATTAAGTTTCAGTCTTGTAACTATATCTTTGGCTATATACTTTTCTCGGTCATAATTATAATCAAGATAAGCAAATTTGTTCTCGCCTTTGATTTTTTTCAGCTTAACAAGTTCGCACAGTTCAGATTTACAGCGTTTTTCAGATACCGTTTCCGAAATATTCGTGCTTTCGAGATAATCTTTCAGCGGTATAATTTGTCCTGATTTTTTAATGCTCTTAACATAATCGTTATAGGTGTTTCGAGATGCTCCATTCAGCAAAAAATATGTCCTAACCACCAATACATCTTGACGCAAGCACATATGTCCCTCATCGTGTGACGCTTCCGATAGAATATATAGTAAGCCTTCTCTTACACGCAAAGGATCTTCCGCATCCAGATTTACGGATTTTGCAATCTTATCTGCAATACGGAAATTCAAGCCGTCAATACTGCATAGTTTAAACGGATTATGCATTACTGTATTGAGGCTTTCACTACCGAATACTTCGTGTATTTTCATACATTGATTTGGAGATATACCGAAAGGAGCGAGATAAGAGATTAACGATGACGCTGCTCTTGTCTTTTGGTAGCTGTCAATTATATCGGTTAGCTTTTTCTTGGATATTCCCCGAACTGATAAAATCATTTCGGGGGTATTTTCCAATACATCAATCGTCTGCAAGCCAAATTTTCTTACGATTTTTTTTGCAGTCCTTTCACCGACGCCACTAACACAGCTACTCAGGTAGTCTATAATGCCGTCAATTGTCTTTGGTATAGTTTCTTCAAAGGTATCAACAATAAGTGTAAACTCACCATTCTTGTATTTTTCCCATCTTCCGTCAACTTTTAGATTGACATTTTTAGATACAGGAAAATTACCTTTGATTTTTATACTGTTTTTGTTTCCTACAAAGTCTGGAATTTCTTCTGCTCCGCTAACAACTGCACATGAACAGATTGAAAAACCATCTTTGGAGAAAACTTCATAGGTAATTTTTACTTCAATCATTTTTTCTCCTTATGCCTTTACAGCCTTAATTGCAAGCTTAGGCTTGGACTGTCTCTCCTCAATGCAATCTGCATATGCATCGGGATAAGAATTTTTAAGTTTCTCAAGATTCTTTTTCGGAACTGAGAAAGAAGGATTTCCTGTTTTATATGCAATTTCATATTGTTCTTCGGGATCAAATCCTACTGTACCTATATCCGCTCCTGCAAGAGCCTCAACGAATGGCACAGATAACTTCTCAATTTCTTTATCAATTGCTTTAACCGATGAGTTAAGTGCTGTTTTCTTAGCTTTGAGTTCATCCATTTGGTGGATTGTATCAATCAAAGATAAAGACAACATTTTTGGTGTTACAAGTTTCTTCTGAGGTGTGTATTTATTAAGCGTAGCTATCGCTGACTCGCCGTCCTCACCGTCAAGTGTAGGTGGCACACCTTTTTCAACATTGTTGTACCAGAAATCATCTGCCGCACGGAGAATATCTTCCTCAAGTGACTCATCACGCTCGAAGTCTTTGATAATCAACTTATCACCGATAGCTTCAGAGGTTTCCTTCCTCAGTTTTTCGGGAACAAGAAATTCACCACCCATAGCAGAAAGAACCATTGGAATATAAATTTCCATTTCGCTGTTTGTATTGTCGTACAGCTGTGACTTTATATCATCCAGAGTGTTTTCAGACAACTTTCCAAAAACATTCTTCATCTGATACAAAATTCCTGCAACGACTCTCAGAGTTTCAGGTATAAATAAGCACGATATTTTGCACTTATCCATATTGAGAATGGAAAGATATGTAGATATCTGTACAACATAATCAGTAGGGATTTTATCTCCGGTCCAATTACGGTTGTATTCAGATGTCGTTTTGCATTCCAAGAAACCTATAGGTTCTTTTTCACCTTTTCTGCGATAAAACCTGTCAATATTGCCTCTGATATGAGGATGATGCGGATGCTCAAACATGGCTTTGATTTCATACGCTTCAAGACCTGTCCTGTATGAAAATATATCAGCTACCATTTCCTCAAGAAAATGTCCTGAGTTGAAAATGATACTTTTGTACCCATCTTCATCCGACACAATTGGCTCAACACCTGTTTTATCATAAAACAACTCTCTTTTAGTTCGACCAAAATGGTTAAGTCCAAGAAGGACTGCCATATCAGAACCACCAATAGAGTTTCTTCTCTCATTTTCCCATTCTTTAACAGTCATATTTGCTGTACTTTTATAAAGTTTAGGAATATAGTTTTTATCAATCATTTGTTTTTCCTCCTATATTTTTGGATTATTCAAATTTAGCACTACTGAAATACCATCCGGGATGACGCTTCAAAAGGTTTTTCAACTCATCATCACTGTAACCAGCACACCACGCTACAATACGACCATTTTCGTCTCTGATACATTGCCATTTTTGGCGGTATAATTTGACCATTTCATAAGACCATGTCATATTATTTTCCTCCTTAAAAAGTAGTGCGTAACTACTTTAAAATAGTTACGCACATCGTTTCTTCTTCTGAATTCTGCTGATTAAAAATCAAACATTATGGAGTTGTTTAAAATTAAACATTATAGAAATGTTTTCTCCATATCTGTTGTAATAATCCGTTTCTATGGCGTTAATCTGGGATACGTTAAGTTCTGATAACTCTCCCCAAGTAATGCCATAACAATTCAGAATTTTTTCAAGCTTGTCTTTCTTACTTTCAATATTCTTTTCCATTTTTAATCCTCCTTAATAATTACGCAACCCACGCAACATTACCCGGAATGTCCATATCCTTCCATTTGGAAACATTATATGTTACCAGCTTTGAAAGAATCTCTTCATACCTCATAACTGACTCCTTATCAATTTCTGCCTTTTTCATATATTCAAGGCAGTCGCACATTGCGATATAAATATCCAATGCGTTTGAAGGAGTATTGTTATAGGGTTCCGTCACCGGTATTGCATATTTCTGCGGTATTCTTAATGCAGTAAACGCTTTAATCATACAGTTTTTCGTATTATTTATTTTGATGTCTTTAAGACCTGCAAAGGATCTGCAAGACGCTTCAAAACTGATGAAAGTCTTTTTGATATTATTGATAACATTAGATAGATTGGCTTCCCCATAATGCCTTGTTGCAGTTGTGCCTGCAAGCGGAATAAATTTATCATCATAGACAATAAGATACGGGTACATTCGCACGGCTGCTTCTGCCACATCGCTACTAATGCAACGAAGTCTTATTTTACTACTGCCTTCAAAATACTTTGACGAAAGTTTATTATATACATCCTCAAAGTACTTATCTTGTATAGAGTAATCAACCTCAGAATACTCCCATGACCAGTAGGCAGACCGAAGCGTGTATTTTGAGAAAGAGTCCTCAAAATAATTCTCAATGGCTTCAAAAATCCCTTTAAGCGGGATAATGGCGTAACTTCCGCTGTGTAACGCTGAAAGTTTGCCGTCCTGTATCAAAGCAAGACAATCCTTTCTCTTTTTTGGTTTCAATGCATAATATGCATTGAGATGCTCACAAAAGAGGTCCTTTCTTTCATCGAATACTCGCTGTATACCCTTACCGGATACATCAGCACGAGTAATCAATGTGTTAATTGATGTACTTCTGAGCGGTATTGTAGGCTCGTCATCAATAGTAATACCAATTCCGTAGGCATCACCGCCAAAATTTGGAAACGGGTTATTATTATCGAGTTTTTCCAGCTTGATGTTATCAAGGTTGGTGCGTACCCACTCAGTAACATCAGACACTTCATTGAGCTGATCAATAAAATCAGCAAAGTTAGTGAAATTCATTTCGTTTAACATAGTTTTCTCCTTTTCCACCGGTTGTGAAGATTACGGGTTTTCCCACCGGCAATATACTCTTTTTTCGGCGACATTACTGCCGTCTTTTAACCTTATAAAAGGTTGGGTTTATTATATATAAAAAAAGCCACACAGCATTTAAGCTATGTGGCTTCATTTGCTAGACCAATAAAAAAAGGTATGCCTACGCATACCTTTCATAATAGTTTAGGTCTGTTTTTTGTTTTTCGCGCACCTACATCCGGATACAGCTATCCCTTCAGGTGCTTCCTTGCCCTCTTGATTTTAAAAAATCTCAAACAAGGTGGCGACACATAAATCAGTATGTGTCTCACGATCTGATTAATAATCAGATACTAATTATCACAGCGTCCCTCATATTTTCTATATGCGGACTGCGACCGGCAATATTGCAGCGGTACATACTACCTTTGAGTATTATCCTTTTCTGCAATCTAATCGTTTTACAGATTGACGAATTCTAACCTATCCAAAGGAAACGACTGTACATTGTCAACACCTATATATTATCATATTACCTCTTCGTTTTCAAGTGTTTTTTCGATTTATATATAAAAAAAACAGGGTACCATTTGGTACCCTGTAAAATATTAGCAAGCAATATTTGCTATCGAAGCATAGCGTCTGATGTCTGATTTAGCAAGAGTATATTTATATGACACATCAGATACGCTTATGTTCAGTATTTGAGCAATATCTTTATTTTTTAATCCATGTACAGTTCTCATTTTAAATACATCATATGCATGAGGAACTTTAGCATTGTAAGTATGTTCTCTTTCGTTGATTAGGCGATTAACAGTTGCAAGAAATTCTTTAGTTTCACAGCAGAATAATTCATCACATTCTTCTCTAACAAAAGCATTTAAAATATCATCTAAAGAACTTTCTTTCTTTTTGAAATACTTCTGCATCTGAGAATAAACATAATTATGTACAACAGTAGTTGCATATCCTTCAAACGGAATATTTTTTCCATAATCAAAAGTAAATGCTGCCTTGCAAAGTGCCAAATAACCATCCTGAATTGCATCTTCTTTGCTATAATCAGGAGTGATATTATCTCCTTGAATGTTACGCATAAACTTATTGATAACTATCTGAACAATAGATAGATTTTTTTCTACTAACATTTTTTGAGCTTCGTTAAGAACGATTTTTTTCTCATTCATCAAATCACCATCTTTATACTTTAATACCATTTATTCATTATAATTTCTTAAAAACTCAAACATACTCTGTGTCAGAAGAAACATACACGATGACACAGAGTTTCTTAATTCCAAAGCGATCTTCACTTTCGTTGTAATGGTCTTAAGCAATCCCCATGTGTTTGCACGGTTTGTTTTGTGTATGTTTTAAAAAAGAGAAAGTCGGAATCCGGTTATGAGCCGTAGTCAGTATCTAAATAATTCCGACATATATAGCAATCTATTTCTATAATTACATTATAGCCATTATTACTTATTTTGTCAATACTTAAAAAAGCTTTCATCAAAATTTTGTGAAAGCTTTTTTTAGGTATTTACATAGCTTAGGCTATGTTAAATTATGTAAGTATTTCATTGTCATCAAGGTACCACACACCATCAACTCTTATGGCAGATTCGACAAGTCCGTCATGTATTCTTTTCCTGATAATACCAACTGATACATTATGGTTATCAGAATATGTTTTAATTCGTACAAGCCCATAATACAACGGCTTTACTTCTTCGCTATTAACATACCACTTGCTACCAATCTTTTTTGCAGATGGATACTGTCCATTATGAATCTTGTGTAATATCGTTGATTTCTTCATATTAAACTTTTCTGAGAGTTCATCAACGGTAAGAAAATTTTCATCTGATACTTCAGTTAATGAATCTATTACACTCACATCATCTTTATGAAGAAACCATTTTTCTTTTCTAGCCGGAAGATTGATTAGTATACTTGTTTTATATAATCCTCTGCGTACATCATTAACTACTTTCATCCTGTCTATATTATGAAGATTAGCGTACTCTTCTATAGATACATATCCCTCAGGTAATGACATATCTAATATTTCTTTAATAAAAGGATCATCTTTTGACACAAACCATTGATTTTTAGCTTTTACAGCAGTTTTAAACTTACCCTTGGTAGCATATGCAATTATAGTATATGGATTCAAGTTGTTTTCAATAGCAAATTTTTTGACAGATATATAGTCGGGCGAATTAGCGACATCATGCAAGTGTATTAAAAAGTCAACATCTTTTGGATTGATGTAAGTGCGATATCCAATTATTTTAGCAGGAATTGTCCCTTTGTTAATATGCATTTTAAGTTCATAAACATTGATATTTTTATTTTTTGCCACAGTATTAACCGGCAAGAGATGTTCCCCATCCTCATTAATAGGAAGATTTGCATATAATTCATCTAAACTTAAATATTGTACACCGTCTATAGTTTCGAGTGTAGTATATCTGTTACGCTCAATTTGTTTGTAAAAAGCATTAGGATCTTTACCGGTAACATGGGCAAATAATCTTACAGCTTCGGACACCTTGATTTTTTTCTCATTTTTCATATTCAATCTCTCCGTCCAACAAGAACACATTCAGCGGTACAACAATGAAAAGTAGTACCGCTGTGTAAAAGGATAGTGTAAATGCATTATTATCACTATTTTACATTATATAGTGTTCTTAATTTTTTGTCAAACGGTGTCTGACTGATTTGTTAGCCTTGAAAGCACCTTTTCAAATATATTTCTGATTTCCGAAACCTCGTTTTTATTTAAGGTAATTTCTTTTTCAGATGCAAACAATCTCATTATTTTTGCAATTTCTTTGCAAAGATCGTCTACCTCTGAAATTGATGCTTCGGGAATAACTGTATCTGAAACAAACTTTTTTTGACATTCATCAAGTACATTTTTCAGTTTGTCATCTTCTGATGAAAGATATTCGTCATTGTCAGACATAGTGCCAACAGTAGGCTTTGAGGCATTTTCGTTATCTGATATTGGAGTCTTTGGCATTACAGACATTTTAGGCTTTGCCGCTGCGACTGCTTCTTTTACCTCATGTGTAGCAATCGGCTTATCGTTATCTCTTGCATTTTGGATAAAATCATCTTGTGTTTTCTCATCAGCTTTTGACAAATGATAAGCGGTTTCTACTGTAATCTCTCCTGCATCAAACGCATCTTTAACAGAATCTGTAGCATTCAAGTTGATTGAATTAAGTTTTTTGGCTTGATGAACACTTATATTCATATCTTCAGCTATGAGTTTAATTAACTGTCCGTTAATTTTTTCACCGTTAGCTTTTCTTTGTTCAAGTTTTTCCTTTTTCTTTGCAAGTTCTTTGGCTTTTTCAGCATCAGTTTTTTCACGATTGTAAAAATTGGCATCAATGAGAATTTCCTCGTCATCGTCGTCATTTCTTAAAATACATGGTAAAACTTCAAAATCTGATGCCTTATCAGGATTTCGCTTGCAAATTATTTCAATAGCAGCTAATCTACGGTGACCACTCAACAATGTATATGTACCTTCATCATCTTTTTTTACGATTAAAGGTTCGAGTAAGCCTTTATCTTCAATACCATAGGATAGTAAAAGAGTTTTGTCAGTTGAATAAATTTCCTTATTGTGTTCATTCGGAATAATCTTGCTTCTTTCTATGTATTGTACTTTATATGAATCATTTGCCTGAGAAAGAGTTTTGGAATTAAAAATAGAATCAAGTTTAAAAGCCATAAATAATTACCTCCTGCTATTTAATCAAGTGAAAGATATTCTGCTACGAGTTTTTTATAATCATCAGCCGCTTTACATTTAGGTGCATACGACAAAAGAGGCTTATCAAAGGTACTTTCGCCGACTTTAACCGTTTGAGAAATTGTAGTTTTAAGAAATTTTAGTCCGAGTGCATCTTTCAGGCTGATTTCGCCCTGCTTGTAAAGATTGGAACGAACATACATCGTCAAAAAACAACCCTTGAGCTGAATATTAGGATTAAATACCTTTACACTTTCAATCGTTTCAAGTGCGTACTCCATACCGTCAAGACCATATCTATCAAACTTTATTGGTACAAGCACATCGTCAGTAATAACAAGACCGTTGACAACTGCCATATTATCTTCAATAGAATGATCAATAATACAATAATCATAATCATTCTGAACTTCCTCAAGCTGAGCCTTGAATCGTGTTTGCTGAGGACGGAGAGCATCGTACAGTACATCCTTATTTGCCTTGATGAGGTTGTAATTTGCCGGTATTACATCAATACCATACTCGCTGTGCTTGATAACATCACGGACAATATTCTTCTTAGATACAAGTAAATCAGCAGAGGAAAGACCGTCTGCATCATAACAGCCGAGTGTTTTGGTTGAGTTCGCCTGCTTGTCAATATCAAATACAAGCACACGCTTACCGTAATCGTTGTGAAGTATCTGTGCAAACGCAAGAGTACTTGTCGTTTTTGCAACTCCGCCTTTAATGTTGTAAAAAGATATAGTTTTCATATTATTCTCCTTTTTTATCATTGTTAACATCTATATAATCTACATTTTTATGTGCAAGGGGATTTTTTTCAAGTGCTTCACGCACTTGTTTGTTATCAATATGCGTATAGATTTGCGTTGTGCTTAATTCTTCGTGTCCTAACACTTCCTTGAGTGTTAAGACATCCACATCACCATATTGATACATCAGAGTTGCAGCTGTATGTCTAAGCTTATGAGTCGAATACCCTTTGCCGTCAAGTCCGGCTGCTTTGAGCGTTTCGGATACTACAAGCTGTACAGCACGGCGAGATAATCTAGTACCTTCGTTTGCCGAAATAAAAAGAGCATTTTTATCTTTTACAAAATACTTATTTGATAATCTTACCTGTAACCAATTTTCAAGTGCTACCATGCAAGATTCATTCAAATGCAGGATACGCTCCTTGGCACCCTTACCCATAATACGAAGAGTATTGTTCTGGATGTCCGAAATATCAATATCGACAAGTTCAGTAAGACGCAGACCACAATTAAGAAACAGAGTAAGCATGCAGTAGTTACGGTCATAATTTTTTCCTTCTTTAACGCTTGCAAGGAGTTTCTCTGATTCTTCAAGAGTAAGGTACTTTGGTAACTTTTTTTCCTTTTTTGAATTGGTAATAGTTTGACAAGGGGAGGAGTCAATAATTTGAACATCATTGCAACAAAATTCAAAAAAGCTTCTTATTGCTGATAATCTTCTGTTTCGTGTGCTGGCTTTAACTTTTCGCCTTGCCATATACATAACAAACTGTTTAATATCATCACGGCTGATACTCCTAATGAAATCAGTGTCTATAACATCAGATACAGCCTTAATTATCTCGTTGTAGTCATTATTTCCGTGTGTATGCGGTAAAAGAATATCACCTTTATATGTAATCTCAATACCTTTTAAAGCAACTAAATATCTAAACAGCCAAAAAATATCACCAAAATAACTCACAACCGTATCCATAGACTTGCCTTCAATAGCAATCATGTTAATTATGTATTTCCTCAAAACGATAGGGGCAAGGTCGAGCTGTCCTGCAAAATAGGCGTCATATCCGGTTTCACTTTTCATGTTATAATCATCCCTTTAGTTTATTTATATCATCAATTAATTCATCATCATAGACAGCCGGCAATGTTATTGTACCGTTATCATTAAATTTCTCATCATCACTATACAAGAAATAACCTTTTAATTTAATGATTATTGTCTTGTTTTCAATTTTCAGATTGGTAATACTTTCTATTCTGTAAATTGCAAATTGTTCCCTATGCCGATATAAAACGGCTATGACAAACGAACCGTCTGAGTTTTTGGAAATGATAAACGATTCAATTTTACGGTTCTTCTTATCATAATCAATCGTAGCAATAAGGCAAAGATACAGCAAAATAATTAACACACAACAACTGATTAAAGCAAAAGTGGGAGAGAGAAACCCGGTTAATAAAGCAAATACTTCTAACAATAAATCAATAAAAATCAATAAAGCGGTTCCTCTCTTAATTACTGACTCAAATCTAAGATATTTAGTGACCAATAACGGATTATGGTAATACCGTTTGCTTTCAGAAAGACTTTCTGTATAAAACTCTGAGTATCTCTCTTCAAGCAATCTTTTAAGAAGTAAATCTATCAGCATAGTGGTTAAGTTATTCATATCTTTATTTGTATTATAAAAATCTTCTTTTTTCATATACATTCACCTTTCGTCATAGTTTTTGGATCCAGCGGCACTTTCGGGGCGGTAGGTACAGCAGTCTTGCTCCATACGCTCAGCAAACTCGCAAATATGAAAGAGATTGCGTCCGACCTCCAAATGATAGTCGTCAATATAGCGGCAGGGATAGCTTTTCATCTTACCGTAACGATCGGTTACAATGATGTGCTCACCGTCCGGAATACGGAACAGTTCTTTATAGTGACTGTCAATAAAGCGAATGTCCCGATTAGCTTCCTCTATATGCTTATCCAGCCATTTTCTCACATAACAAAAGCAGTAGAAGTTATAGTCACCTTGAACAGGTATACAACGAAGCAGGAATGCATACTTCTCAGAATCTGCTCGAAAGCCGAACTCAGTTGTGTAGTTACCTTTCATTTCGCTGTCCTTATTTTCCCGACAAACCGAGTACATAGTGGCACGGTCTCGGAGTAATCCGTAATTATGTGAACGCAAGGCGTTGATTACATCGTCCAAGTCTTGCTTAAACTCATCACTTTTCCATTGTGAACGGGTATCAAACCAAGTGGTGTAAAACCAGTTGCCGTTAGAGCCGAAATCACCACGTAAATAACCGATATTGCCGGTCTGCCCTTGAATTTGAGGGCTTTGTACATAACTGTACTTGCGTTCGGAAACAGTCATTGGTCGCAGTGTGAAATTTGCCATAATTCCTTACTCCTTTTTAATATCATGTTTAATAATCTCATCTTTTGTAGTCATAATTATTTTCCTTTCTCAAATAGATGTTTTTGGGTTTATTACTTCACAAAACATAGATTTCACGCAGGTGTTAATAATAGTCTCTGCCCTCCTCCGAGAGGGAAGAAGTATATGAGAATTTATCCTGTCAATTTTTATACTTCAGAAGATTTGAACTTTCTGACCTAACTACTTTTAAAAAGTCAATGAAATTTGGTATCATCAAATATCACATTTCAGTAATTACATTATATCAGTAGTTTTTTATAATGTCAAGGCACAATTGAACATTATGAACATTCAATTGAATAATGAAGGTCGATTTGTTATAATCAAACATTTATATCTATAATTTGTTAGACGGTACCGTATGGTACCATCCAAACAAATATAGGAGTTTAATTATTGAAGAATGTCCGAATAAATATTGAATTAAATATTCAAATGTTTAAAAGCATTTATTGATACAGGGATTTGCAATTTTACATTTTGAGTGTTTATTGAATAAGTAAAGATAACATCGCCACAAAAAGGTATATACCTTTTAAATTGTGACTATTTAAGTTATACGACATTAAAAGTCTAAGTAATATGCAGTTTATTTGAACAAGGATAAGCAAAATCTTCTGAATGAAAAAGCAAGGAATAGTCTGACGAACAACCATAAAATCAAAAACTGACAATTTATAGTGACTTTTAGGCTTATACCCATATGTGTATATTCCCCCCTGCGTGAAATTAGGATTATGTGCATATACAAATACTGAATAGATAGCACTCTCTCCTACCTGACAATTCTTCAATTATTCAATTTATTCATATTCTAATTGACATTACAACATATTAGTGATATAGTATAATAAAGCATTTAACTTAGCAATGCACATATATACGGGTAGCTCATTTAGAAATAAACGAGTTCAAATCTAAATTAATACGAGCTGCTCGTATTATGATGCATGCTTCTTTAATACTGACAATTTAATAAACTTTTTTCTTAATACTTTTCTCACTAAAAGCGGGTATGTGTCTTAATCACATACCCGCTTTTGTGTTTCTATGCAGTTTGAAAAATTTCTTTCTTTGTTATATTGATTCCCTTTAAATAACTGTCATTTCTGCAAGGAATTCTTATTCTGTTACGATTGAGATCTATTTCTACCTTTTCTACATCATCCCGAACTTCTGATTCTAACATATAAAGATAGTTATATTTATGTTGGTCCTCAGAACTGTAATACAATCTAAAAACAGCTTGATTTCCTACCATTTTTTCAAATATCAACTGTTCAAAGTTTCTGTTTTTAACTCTGTTGTCTGTCATCAGACTCAACTGGATTATTCGGTGAATGTTAACATACTCGTCAATACCTACTTCATCACTAATCCACTCTTCATTCTCATAATAATCTGAGAAACTATTGTTATTAGCTATAATTTCTTTTTTTCGTTTCAGTAATGATAACAACTCATTTGAAATCAAATATATTCCAACACTTACTATAATTATTGCAAGTACTGATAATGCAATAAGTGATGCAAGGTCATTACTCCATATTAACATCATAATTACCGCTGCCGATAGGCAGGACATAGGAAAAATTGAAAGCAGAACCGCCAGTAGTTTCCATTTAAAATTCTTAATGAATTTCTGCTTTTTGATATTATCTTCGTCATATTGTTTTTTTGCAAAATTAATATATTTATTTACTACCGCTTTTTTTAGCGGTACTACTGTATAATCATTATTATTCATATTTAACCTCGTTTTTTACCTTTCACAAATTACTACGCACCGATTAAATCCACCTTTACCATCCGATACGCAGGTTATTAATGTTAATTTATCTTTTCCTTTATCTATGTACATATCTTGTCCATCATTTGGAGATCTTGTGACTTTACTGACAACTTTGTATTTTACATCGCCCCAGTAGTTTTTTACAGTTACCGTATCTCCTGTTTTAAGCGAAGGAATGCTGTCAAAAATCCATCTGCCGATATATCCTGTATGTCCCGACAAAACCACATTAGAATCCTTTCCGCCGGTTGGCAACGAAGTATAGCATAGATGAGCCGCACCATATGCCATATTACTATTATTTGCACCAAGGTATACAGGAACATTAAGGCCAATTGAATCAGCAGTTATGTAAGCATAAACGCCGTTTGTAATGCCATAATCAGTTAACTTTAACGCTGAATATGTGTATGACTCCTCATTTGTCAGTAAGTTGCTCTGATTTGATTTCAATTTTCGGTTGTATGCAACACTATCTTCATACAGCTTTTGAGAATCAACGGTCATTTTACTGCTATCATTGTCATTAACATAATTATCAGTACTCTTTGATTTTTGATTATCTGATGAAGATTTTACATTATCGGAATTATCATCGGAACTACTCGGAACTGATGATGTTGTTGCAGTAATACTTCTGGCTTTTTCAAATTCCGACTCTCCATTATTATTGGATAAATTGGACAAAAAAAACGAACAAGCAATTGCCGCTGCTAATGCACATCCTGCACCAATAAATAATACTGCAATTATGCTTTTCTTATTATCACCGACAGATTTCTTCTTTTTATGCATTTTGGCTCCTAGTTTAATATCTTCTATTAATATCTTCTAACGGTAAATGCCACATATCCGTCTTTCAGACCTTCAATCTCTTTAAGTAAATATGTGATTTCAAAAATAGCGTTGCTGATTTTATGTTCTACTTCAATACCGTTAACAACGGGGATATATATAATCTTATCCCCCACCTCAAAATTTTCATCGTTTTTCCGAATTTCAAAACTTTTTACTTCATACAGGATATTATCGCAGTATTGCCTTTCAGTTTTTAGTTTATGCATTTTCATATTTTTCTTTTTCCTTTCAATTACATAATTTAAACAAGCACTTCTTGTAAATATTACTATTCACAATTATATTATATCAATTTTGCAGAATTGTAATTATTGATTTTGTTGCTCTCAAATACAAAAAGGCTATCATCTCACAATCTCAATTGCGAAATGATAGCCCTGCATATTATTTCATGCTTTCTTTAATTTGTTTTCTTCTTCGTTGCGAAAGAATATCAAGCCATTCCTGTTCTAACCAACGATTTGCCTTATAAGCTGTATAGTATCCGTAACTTAGATGTTTGCCGTATTTCTCGTTATATTCGTTACACTCGTTGACATCTCGATCTAATTTATTTTGATTGTCAATATTTCTCATACGAAAACTTCCTTACTCTTCTGAACGAACTGTTTGTGTCATTTCATCTACAATCTCACTGATTTCATCAATAAGTTCCTGACTTTGTGACTTATCAATTACCGAACCGACAATCTCGCACGGAATCCCATCAAGAACGAATGCGCAGCCTTTTGCATATCCGTCAAATTTTGTATCTGTTCCGTAGTTAATAGTACCCTCGAACAAATACATATCTATTCCGTTGATTGTGGTCTCTTCGTCTTTGGTAATTGTTATATCGTTAATTCCGCCTGCATAATTCTGCATATTTGGAATCATTTCTTTAAAAGCAACATTGTGCGCATCTTTTGCAGAATCCGCCTTACTTAGTCTTGCAGATGTAAATGTAACATATCTTGAATCATGAACAATAAACAATTCTGTGTATGCTTTTTCAAGTTCCTTGTAGTTCGGTATATCCACATATATATTTCTAAGTGGAACTTTATAAGTGCCCGATAACTTTGTGTTTGATGATTGTGCAACAGTTTCCGAACTGCCTTCCGTCTGGGGCACTTGTGATGAACTGATTGCCGAATCTGTCGGCTGTTGTGATTCGCTGTTGCCACAGGCAGAAACAGATAAGAGCATAGTAAGTGCGATTAAAATTGTGAGTGTTTTTTTCATTGTGCTTTTTCTCCTTTCGGAAATTATTTCTCTGAACTAATCGCCTTTACATCTGCCTCTACATCATCAAACAATGATTTCTGAGGATTTTCCTTGATAATAGGCTTTTTAGTGGCTTTCTTTTTTGCAGTTTCTGCACTCTCAGTAATAGCAGAAACAAGACTTGTAACATTAGAAAGTTCCGTAGGAATTATTAACTTGGTTGCATTTCCGTCAGCTACACGAACGAGTGCTTCATAGCCCTTCAAAGTAAGTATCTTATCAGATGGATTTGCGTTCGTTAATATTTCAAGAGCCTTACCTTCGGCTTCCTGAGTTCTAAGTAAAGCCTGAGCCTTACCTTCGGCTTCTTTTATAAGTCGTTCTTTTTCCGCTTCGGCGGCAAGAACTATAGCTTCTTTATCAGCTTGAGCATTAAGTATTCTTGCCGTCTTATTACCTTCGGCTATCTTAATTGCACTTTCCTTATTACCCTCAGCTTCGATAATCTTTGCACGGCGGTCACGCTCTGCTTTCATTTGTCTTTCCATAGCATCTTTGATTTCTTTTGGCGGATCAATAGACTTGACTTCAACACGAATTACCTTAATTCCCCAAGGATCAGTAGCCTCATCAAGTATAAGACACATCTTTTTGTTAATTTCATCTCTTGAAGTGAGTGTACTGTCAAGCTCCATATCACCTATTATATTACGCAAAGTTGTCGCTGTAAGATTTTCGATTGCTCTTGTAGGATTGTCTGTACCATAAGCATAAAGCTTAGCGTCTGTAACCTGTGAATATACTACTGTATCAATCATAATCGTTACATTATCTTTTGTGATTACCGGCTGAGGAGGAAAATCGAAAACTTTTTCTTTAAGGTTTGCCCTTATGACAATCCTGTCAATGAAAGGAATCTTAATGTGTAGTCCTGCCTGCCAAGTTGTCTGATAACTTCCAAGTCTTTCAATTACCCATGCCTCAGTTTGAGGAACAATGCGGATATTAGTTGATACAACAGCTATCACCAATGCTAATATTGCCAATAATATAACTAAACCATACATATAAATTCTCCTTTTTACTTTACTTCTACCTTACATTTGTAAGTTTTTCCATTATGTGTTGCTACAACATTTGTGAGTCCTGTCTTTTTTGCCTTAACTATAATATAATTTTCTGATTCTTTCACAACCGTTACAACATAAGGATTACTAATCTCCCAACTGCATTTTTTAGCTCCTTCCAAGCGTATTGTACTTTGTTGCTTTTTATAAAGTGTTGTTGAAGTTACATTAAGTCTGCAATTATCGACAGGAGTTGGTGTCACAGCTTTATTCTTGACTGTAACCGTACAATAAGCTTTAACACCGTTATTTGTGCCTGCTACAATTGTGCAAGTACCGGCAGACTTTGCACTAACTCTGCCATTACTGACAGAGGCTATAGAGTTGTTAGTGCTTGACCAAGTAATGCTTTTATCTGTCGCATTACCGGGGTATGCACTTGCACTAAGATTAGCACTCTCCCCCACAGTCAGCGATATACTGCTGCGGGAAATGCTTACACTTGTAACCGATACGGTTTTATCTTTGTATTCATAATGACTCTGACTGCTACTCTTGTTGCTTATATTGCTTGAGTATGTGCCATTATTGCCCGAATTGTTGTTATTACTGTTATTGCTGTAATTATTTCCGTCATTATAATGTGACTGAGCATTATTCGAGCTTGCATTTGAAGAACTGCTTTTCGTAGATTTTGATGACTTAGATGAATTGCTGCTTTTCTCATCTTTTTCTGAGGAAGATGATTGTGATCTGCTTTGGGAAGAATTTTTGTTTGAATCCGAATTTGTCATTTGCGGTACAGGCGACATTGTTCCTACATATAAATTATCAAGTTCTGATTCCGATGTATCATCCTCATCTTCATCATGCCCAAATACATCATCATAATTAAGGCTTTCTTCAGTTGTTGTCTGTGTTGTTGATTGTTTAATATCATAGTCAGGATTACCACTCATTGATATAATAAGAATTATTACAATGAACACGACAATAAATGCACCGGAACCAATTACTAAAATCATCTTTGGAGACACCTTAGTTCTTTTATCAGAATTATCTTTATTATCGTATCCTTTGAATCCGGCATTATTATTATACTTTGGCATCTTTGTTTCCCCTTCTAAACAAGCCCTTCTTTTTCTTGGGTTTCTCTATTCCGAGTATATCATAATACATATCGGCATTCTCATCAGATATTTGAGCAAAACAATCAGGTGAATAAGGAGCAAAATAGCACTTAGATTTTCTTTCGCTCATTATATCAAGCACATTTTGTTTGTCATGATTGGCAACAAATGAGAATAAATAGTATATCTTATCATCTGAATATAATTGAGAAATCAATGCAGTAAGCCTGTCAATTTCATCAGGGAATCCCCCACATACAACAATACGGATATTCTTTTCAAAAAAATCCGACGGTATATTTACAGGGCATCCATAATCATACACCTCTACTTCATATTCTTTGTCATAAACAAGATTTTTCTTCCTATTAAGATACAAGCCATCATACAGTATACATTCACTTCCTGTATCTACATTTACATCATAATAATATTTTATCAACATGTCAAGAAAATTGCTGTTGTTATCTTGAACATAACATACACTTTGTCCAATATTACTTAAAAATCTTGTAATCTGTATTGCTTGCGTTGTGGTTCCAATTCTATCAAGTGAACCGATAACACCAATCGTTCGTTTTTGAATAGGAATATCAAAATCCTTTTTATTATCGAAAGACTCTGGTTTGACTTGAGTGTATGTAGCAAATTCAGAGTTCTGTTTCTGAGGGAAAGAAATATTTTCAATAGGATCTGTATTCATTGTAAGCGTAGTAGGTTGAATATTTTCAACCCTCTGCTGTTTATCCTGATAGTTAGATATTGGCTTTTCCTGTGTAGTATCATCATTTAATTTCTTTATATTTTCCAGCTGAACAGGCATTTTTCCAAATATCTGATCAATAGAATCTAATGAGTCTGAAAGTGTTACAGGCTTAGTTTTAACTTTTTCCTCACTTTTTACTTCAGAAGTTTTTTTAGAATCTTTTGATATATCGGACTTTTTAAGCCGTTCAATCTTCTCTACACTTTTTTCTTTTTCTTCAATCACACGAGGTTTATTTGCCTTATCATCTGATTTTGTTTCTGCTTTTTTAAAATCAGGCAAGACAAGAGATTCAAGTGTCTGAGGCTTACTGCGATTTATTGTTGAAGAATCAGTTTGTTTATTCTGTTTTACTGTTTGTGCGTTTTCATCTTCTTCCTTTATGATTTTTATATCGTCAAAAAAATTATTTGATACCTTTTGATTAGGAGTATCACTTGTTATTAAGGATGAAAATAGGTTTTCTTCCGCTTTTTTAGGAAGAAGTTTAAATCCGTATGCCGCAAACCACTTTTCAAGACTTTTTCTGTCGGCATTCACATCAGAAATTATTGGATAGCCTATGTCTTTGAATTTTGGTGGTATATTTCTATATAGTATTAGTTCCGATTTAACTTTTTTATACTGCTCAAAGCAATCATAAAGAAAGTCGTCATCAATTTTTTTGTTATGCAAACAATCGAGATTAACAACTATAAGATTGTATTTGAACGCACTCTTTAATGCCGACACAAGACTTTCAGAAGATTCTGCACTTTCATCATATTCAAAAGTACAATCATATCCTTTACAAAACTCTTCAAAAACCTTGCTTGGCTCATCATGTGTTCCTATATAGCATATTTTCATTACTTGCTACTTCCTTTCTCTTTGATAATATTTTCGAGTTCTTTGATTTTAGCCTTGGCTGTAGAAATATCGTCATTCTTTTCATCAATAGACTCCTCATATCCGGATATTTTATCCGTATAACTTTTGTAGCTTGTTTCGTAAGCAGAAATTTGTTCGTCAATCTTTTTTACTTCGTTGACAGTCATATACTCTTTGTCCTTATTAAGCTGATCAACCTTTGTTAGAATTTCCTTTTGGGATTCTTCTGCATCTGAAATTTTTTGAGTGAGATTTTCAATATCGCTTTCATAACCGTCTATTTCGTCATTAAGCTTGTTTATGTACATTTCTACAACAGATAACGGCTCAATTTTATCTGCATTTTCGACCTTATATTTATTAGTGTAAACTGTAGTATAAGCCGCATTTTTGTTTTCACCTTTTTTGGCAGACTCATCGGTAAGAATATCGTCATCTGCAACATATCCTACATTAAGTGCAAGCTCATTAAAGTCATCAGGAATATTGTACAGCATAACATTAACAAAACTGCTTGATTGATATGTAACTTCATATTCAACTTCTTTACTTTCTTTTACAACATTTCTTGATACAGCTTGAAAGATATATTCTTCCGATGCGTCAATTGCTGTATTATCAAAGCTTAATATTATCTGCATTTGCTTCTCTTTTTGAGAATAAATCCAGTTTTCGATTGTTACGCTATGATCTGAATTTATTACTACCGGTGTCCTTAGGTTGGTATAAAGCAAACTATCTTCGCTCGGCAGAAAAATGCGAGGTGAAAGAAAGAAAAAAGCATAACCAAAAACAATTACTGCAAGCATTCCTATAATCGCTGTATTTCCTTTTATAGCTTTTTTCATAGTTTTAGCTTCTGACAAATCAATTCCCCCTTTTAGGAAAGTATTTGTATTTTCATTAGTATTAAAAAAATTATCCACAGTACATCAAATGTGATGCACAATACACATATAAATTTTATAAATCTTCTGAAAGCAATTCCGTGTGGTTGTTTTCCGGATTTGGCAAGAAAATAGTATTTAAGCGAAAATGAACCCGCTTTTTTCTTATTGCATTTTTCGCAGGCTGGAGCAAGATTTTTTGGATCATTAACGCTATCTATTCCGCAAGTGACCAAAAGATTTTTATAAAAGTCAGATTGTTGGACCTTTTGAATCGGAATAACATGATCAACAGTTATTTTATCTTTACTCATTCTTTTACCGCAGTACACACAGCGATATACTCCTGTATCACTTGGATAAGCGTGAAAATATACACTTCTATACTTACTGCTGCGTATATATTTGTTTTCAATAATATTAACTGTAAGGTGCTTTCTGTGGCAAAATGAGTTAATATAGTCAACTATATCATTATCGGATGTAGTAAGAGTCCATTTTCTGCCTTTTGGTTTCAAGCCGAAATACGAAAGCTTATGACGATACCTATATGTGGTTCGTCTGCCGTCGGTAACCTCAACAAGCATTACTCATCATACCTCCGCCAACGATAAAAATACCCCTTAGCAAAATAGCGATAATTAAGCTTATATATCTGCTTCTGACTGTATAGCAGAATACCGCTTTCAACTAAATTACTAATCTGTTCTTTGACCTGTCTTACAGAGATTCTGAGGCTTTGGGCAATTTCGCTTTTTACATTATCGTTTAAGTCAATAATCTGACCTTTGCCGTCCTCTGTTGTCGGCTCAACCCTGTACAGAACTTCAACTAACACAGGATTCATAACAGCTTTTGCTTCTTTGCTGTAGTTAATGTTGTTGATATACATTTTGAGATAATACGGCTCTTTTTTAACCTTCTTTCCACCGTTGTTACTCTCATCAACGCCGTCATAACAGTTTTTATTATCTTTTTCGGGGTTTTGATTTTGCCGATTGCTTTTGTAATTGTTGTTATAATGACCTCTGTTATTGTATTTTTCGATGTCATTTTCGCTCTCAAATGTTTGATTTTCATTTTTTACGGAAGAATTTTCAACCGTATTCTTAAATAAGTTTTTAAACATATTTTTTCTCCTTAATCTTTGTCTAAAATGTCAAACCCGTTAACTCTCCAACCGGTTGTATCTGTTTCGACGAGAGATACCGTATAGCTCAAACCGTCTCTTGTTTCGCAAAATATATGTACCGTGTCTTTGTCAAAATCAGCAAACCAACAATTATAAGCTAAGTAATTATCTTTTTTTACTTTTCTGTCGCATAAATCTTTATAAAAATCATCGGTAGTATATTGACTTAGTGCTTCCTTGTTAGCCGGATTCTGTACAAGAGAATAGCTTGTATATGCGTCTGCAAAATCAGAAACTGCACGAGTAAGTGTTGTCATAAGGTGGTTATCAATTTCACTTATTCTTTTGTTCATCCAATCAATTTCAGACTGTTTTTCTTTATACTCATTTGTGTCCTTATAGGTCGTTTCTTTTTGATTATCAAACAAATCAGAAGGACCTGTTGATTTTTGATAACCGGCAACTTTATCCTCTCCAACTTCATTTATGATGTTTTGACAGGATATTAATGTTTGCATAGGCTGTATAGTGATTACAATTGCCGTGCCAATTACCATAACACAAGCTAATAATGTAATCAAAACACCGTTATAATGTGCGTACAGAATATCGTGCAATTTTTCAAATCTTTCTCTCATAATCAATCCTCCAAATCGGATATTTTCTCTGCTTTATCTATCACCCAAGTACCGCCTGACACTACCATTGTAATTTTATACAAGCTTTCTGTGTCATTGATTTGTACATCAAAAATGTAATAGATATTGGTCGAGTAAGCATTCAACTCCTTAATATCCGTTCCGGTAACATAAATACGCTTTATTTCGCATTTACTTCCATCGTTATTTGATTTTTCAATATCAGATCTAATGTTATCAAGGAAATCAGAAGAACAATCCTTTTCAATGGATTTCACTATTGAATCAAGATTATCTTTTTCTTTACCTTCATAGTTATATCTTGATTCAAAATAGTTCTTAATCTTATCTGTATTCTCTGTTTCGCCGTTTGCCGCTTTTTGCAAAGTCATTTCCGCCTTTTTATAGGCTTCATCCTGACTTGCTTCATAATCGGTCAGTTTGACAATAAGTTTGCCGTCTTTATCTCTTGATACGCTTGATATATCAAGGCTATTGACAATCTCAGATTTTTGCTCTGCCATATTACTTGATATGCCATATATAATTACACCGCTGACAGCAAAAGCTATCAGCAATATAACTATAATCGGATTTGTAATAATTTCTCTGATTCGTTCTTTCATTTTTGGCTCCTTAAAAAATAACTCAGCTTAAATTATCCCAAGTTGTTGCGGCAAATTCCATTCTGTCTGCTGATCCGGTTGCCGACCGTTCGTAATAATCGTGAAATATCCGTGCCGCCTGTCTAGCTCCGTCTTTCGTGTTTGGAACAGTTTGCATTCTTGACAAACATCCTGTACACCAATAGTAATATTTGTCATTGTAACTTCCCTGTCCGTCTTTAATTAGTGTTTGATATAGATACTCAAACTGAGCAGTTACATCAACTCCCCAATTCGGGCAGTCTCGCTTAAATCTTGTACAGTTATCTCCGTACCACATGCATATGCCACCGGAATTTCCGACTGCTCCAAACGCATCAGGCACATAGCCCGCAAAATAGTTTGAAGGCAAATAGCTGGTTTCCCTAAAAATATTACCGAGCATTCCACAAATCATTGCCTTATTAAATCCCTTAGCTTCAAAAAATGTGGCAAATTGTCTTTCAAACTGAGGTGCAGAAAGATTATTAACAATTCCGGAACTTGTATTGCTGATAGGCGGTGTATATGCGTATATATATCCCTGTAAAGTCCAATCAGTTGCTCCAACATTGCCCGGATCGGATAATGGTGCAGTACTAAGATAAAAATTAGTACCGTTATACGCTGAGTTAGAATATGTAACTGTATTGTTTTCAATTTTTTCGACAACTGCAACATGACCTCCGCCCGGATGAACCCAAACTGCAACAGCTCCCAGTTTTGGCGTGCTTCCGTATGGGTAATAGTTATGGCTTTTGTTATAGTCATACCACATTTCTGCATTACCTGTGCATAGGTTAGGTCTTGAACCGTTAAGTTCGTAAATTCTACCGAAAGCATATGCCGTACAGTTTGGCATACCGTATGCCGGATAAAACGGATTATCTGTACTGTAATAGTATCTGTTGCTTGTGGATGGTGCGGTTAATCGTGGAACAAATTGAGATGATCCGCCTACAGAAACTCCGTTTGCACTCGAACTGCTTCCGGCTGTCGCACCAAACGCCATAAAAATGATGACTACGAAACTCAGCACAATAATTCCGATAGGACCTAAAATTGATATAAGACCTGCTATAACCATTTTAACCAAATGTGCAACTTTTCTGATTGCAGCGGCACTTTCCTTTTTCGCCTTTTTAATAGCCTTTTCCCGCAATCGTCTTGTTGCCGCATTTGCTATTTTCCCGGCACCTCTTAAAGCAGAACCACCAACACCTGCTAATTGTTCCGCATCATTATAGTCATCCATAACATCCTCCTATTATGTACCACCGCCAAACACAGCCAGTTCATCGTCGCTTGCCTCGACCTTAAACGCAACATTTTTATCACCTGAAATATTCAGTATAACTTCGCCTCGATTTAGAGTCGGAATCATAGCAAGTTCAGATTGTGTAAGACTTCCGCCGAAAGCACTGTCTATGCTCGGCAATGCTTTACTATCTTGTTTAAGAAGGAATTTGTACTGACACTGTGCAAAGAGTGTATTTATCATTTGCTGAGAGTCAGCATTAACTCCTGCCGGAATAAAGTCGTTTATGTCCTGAGAGGCAAATCCAAGCCCAGCGTAAAATTTTCTGCCCTGTCGTACATAGTTAAGCACCTGTTCAACAGCTTGAGGATTTTTACGGTTAATTGTTCTGTGCGACTCATCAATCAATAGCAAAAAGTGTTTCGCATCTATAAGGTCAATTTGACCGCTGTTAACCATTTTATTTGTTATAGTACCCACCTTTACGGCATTTGCCCAACAGAGCGATAACGCTGAGAATACCTGTGCTTTAAACACTTCGTTATCATTTTTCTTATCAAGCTTTTTTAAATTATAAACAACAACCTGCGTGTCAATAAGATTATCAATATCCGAATAGCTGTTAAATATATTTGCATTTGACTGAATGACATCTACGATAACAAGCTTGATGTGCAAGAGTATTGTTCGCATTTCTTCATTCTGCATTTCCTCTTTAGACATTGCACCTTCCTGCAATTCGCCATGCTGTATTTGACTGAGGTACCAATCAATTATCGGTAGTATATCTTCCATACGGGGATATGCCTTTGCCGGCAATTCTGTAAGGTTTGGTGTGTCTTTAGTAATTCCAAACTGTTTGTACAATTGGTGCAAGATATTCTTGAACATACGCTTTTCAATATCAGAGGCTTCAGGAGCAAGAAAGCTGTATATGTTAGCCATTTTGGTGATATTCATATCATATGAACCTGCATCAGTATCATCTGCCTTATTAATCTGCAAAGGATTAAGTCTGCCACCGTCACTACCGTCAAGATATACAACCTTACCGCCGAGAGAATGACACACCTGAGTGAAATCACCTGCAACATCAATTACCCTCAGATAATCTCCTCTTGCTGCTCTGTCAACCATTATCTTTTTCAGAAGAGTTGATTTACCAACACCCGATAAGCCAACCAAAAGAAAGTTATATGATGACCTTGACTGTCCTGCTTCAAACATATCAAGCAACACTCTGCCGTCATAACCATTTGAGAGAGTATGTCCGAAATCGGAGCCAAATTCATCGTTAAGAGAAGTAAAATGAAAAGCATCACCGCCGGCAAGCGTCGAGGAAGCTATTGCTTTTCCTGTTCGCCTTGAATAGTAATCTGCACTTTGCATAGAATATGATTTAAACATTGATGTCCACTCATATTGCATTTCATTGAGGTTGATTGCTACTTGATACTCGTTATCCTCGAATACATTTTTCTTATAGTATCTTACGGTTTTCATAAGATTTTCGTAATTGGTGTCAGCAAGGAATACTCGTGTAGTCATTCTCTTGATTACTTCACCATAATTTACATCTCTTACAAGAGTCGAGAGTTCATCTCTTTTATCAGCGGCATCCATAGCGTCAAGTGTGTTCTTTGCAGTTCTCTCTCTTCCTCGATATTCCGCAATTGACTTTCTTAGGTCTTTTTTTACATTGTATGAATCAACTGTTGTAACATCAATGGTCGTCACAGTACCACGGTTGTTGCAAAGTGTGTTAAGCCAATGTCTGTCAACAATTTTCGGATAGCCATACACATACAAGCAGGTCACATATCCATCGCCGGTGCGGATATAATCATCATTTGAGAACTTGATACCGCCCATAGGCTGTATAGCTTGCAACAAATACGGATTATATCCGTACTTTTCGACAAGTTCTTCTTTATTTGGCGGATTTATTCTTCTATCGGCGGTGTCGTCATAAAATACAACCGACGCCATATTAGTGACAGAGAACAACATCTGTATTTTCTTAGACATAGAACATAACTCAACAAGTGATGTTCCCAATGAAGCGGTAATAGTATTGAGATTGTTAAGTAACCTCTCATATGTTTTACCGAAGTACATAATGTAATGCTCACGATTTGTGCTGTGAAGTTCATCATCAACGAGTTTTTCATATTTTTCATTGAGTATGTTTTTGAGTAATGGGTTAGCTGTATGATTGATTTTGTGCTGAAAATAAATCTGTTGTGATTTCGTATTTGTGGGGAAATTAAGAGAAATGATTTTTAAATCATCGGTATAAGCTCTGTACAGTTTTGTAAGAGAGTACATATCAAAGTTGACATCACTTTCGGATGCATTAACAAGGTCTTTACATTTGACTTGTACGATATCCATGAAGGTACCGTCTTTGAGCTTAAAACATCCTTTAAATGTGTCAACAATCGGTATGATATCATTTATACTTTTTGTTTCTAAGGCAGTCTTTTTATCTTCTTTCTTTTGTACATAAGCAACTTCTCTTTGCCTTTTAACAGCTTCTTTATGCTTACTTGCCACTAATATCCCTCCTTTATAAATTTATCGTTGTACATAAATTTGCTCTCAAGCACTTTGTCAGCCTCGTTATATTCGCAGTCCGACAAAGCATGATAAACAACTTTTTTGTGAAAAAAGTTTCGTATAAATAAAAATACACTTTGATACACTAATTTTCCTTTATTGAACGGGCTTTGCATTGACAATACAAATCCAACAACTCCATTAAAAACTATATACACAAAAGACAGCATCTCGTGTACGACTCCGCTTGTGAGATAGCCAAATAATGTAAAGCCTATTGTAATAAATAATGTTTTTAAATTTATGAATTTAAAAATTTGAGTTTCTGTCTTAATTTCTGAAATCATAACAAACTGGTTGTCCACTACTTTCACCTTCTTTCATCACATGTGTCGGATATGTGCAGTAAATCAGCACATATCCGACTACGGCATTTTATCACTTGATTTTTTTAGTTTTATCAGGTGACTTTTTCTGCCTTTTGATTTCCTGTTTGCGAGCCTTTTTTCTGCCGCTTTCGTATCCGGCTTTAGCTATTGTTTCTAAGCTTCTGCCCTTCATGTAGCCAAGACCTACATATGTAGCGGTTTTAAGTCCCGGACTGAGTTCAAAATTATCTCTGACGTTTCTGAGACCGTCTGAACGAGTATTGATTTGAGCCTGTTCTCTTGCAATATTGTTTGCTGTTCTGCCTCTTACAATACCTTCTTCAAGACTACCGTTTGCAAGTATTGTAGATACAGCATTATCAAGACTTCCGTATCTATTGTCATAATTGCCCGAACTGTCAGAACTGTAATTTACAATAGCCTGTTGTACAGCCTCTTCATCAGTAGCTACAGCTCCTGAACTGTACAAAGCATTTGCTTCATTACGGATTAACTCCTGATTATCTTCAAGCATTACATTCTTAGACAATCCTGTAGATTCGTTAATCTTAGAGGCTTCGCTTGCACTGAATCCGAGAGCCTGTAAATGCTGTTCGGCTGCATCTGCATATGCATCGGCACTTGACGCATAACTTAACGGTGAATCCTGTATTTTTTCTTTAGCCGCTGCTGAAATACTGTTTGCAAAGCTTTCTTTCTTTTCGGCAAAAGAATTATTTTCAAGATCTCTGTTAGCTAAGCGTAACGCATCATCTTTGCTGAATCCTGAACCTTCATAAGCTTTAGTCAGAGCGTCTTTATCGCTCATACCACCTTTAGCCTGTCCTTTAACCTGTTCGGCAAGTGCGGCATTGTGGATAGCACCTCTGTACTTATCAGCTTGCTGAGTTGTCCTCTGTTCAGGTGTGGACTTTTTAACGACACCATTATCAGTTGCAAATTTTTCAGCTTTGTCCTGCTGAATATTGTCTCTCTGAATAGCCTCACTAATATCTCTGCCCTGTCTTGCAACATCATTATTAGCGGCTGAATTACCTGATGCGTCTTTATTGTTATTTACATTTGCGGTTGAATTTTGAGACTTTTTAGACTGAGCCATTTTGAACTGAGAAAAATCACCGGAACTGTTGACCTCGCCGGTACTACTGCCATGAATTCTGTCATTATTTCTCTCATTTTCTCTGTCCTTGCGTTCATCATGCTTACCCTTAGCTTTTGTAATGCCGTAAACAGCTCCTGCACCTGCGAGTATCGCAGCACCCTTAACAACTTTACCTGTTGCTCTTGCAACGGGTTTAACAGCAGTACGGTTAAGCATACCTGTTTCACGCCACTCATCACCAAGACCGCCGTTAATTCCAAGAACTTTTTCAAGAACAGACGGTCCTTTGATTGTAGCCATACCGATAAACACATTGATTAGAGTCTGAATCCATCCATTGGTTGAACTATTGCTTACAAATGTCAAACCGTTAACTGCTGATGTAAGCAAATAATAGAACTGTACAAGTATTACTGCAAAAAACATTGATGCAAGTAACGAACAAGTAGATTTCATGACTTCCTTTGCTCTTTGTCCGTTTGATAAATCAATCGCACCAAAAAACAATACCAAAAGTTGATTGACGGTAACTTCATAGATAAGTTTTACGATTTTATAGCTTGTTAGATATAAAACTATAATGGACATAATGAGCGAAATTATCATTCTGCCCCATTCTACATGATATCTGAACGGATATGTACTTCCGACATCAACGAACCACATACTTGTCTTTGTTTTTCCGTTATTATCAACAAAAACAAAATTGGTTGTGCCGTTATCGTCAGAATCTATCTGCCATACATTGTTGTGTATTGTTTGAAAAAAGAATATTCTCGCCTCAAGATCCATTTTATCGGACAAACTTACTGTGGAAACCGGTTGGTTACCTCGTTGATTGATAATATTGATAATGTTGTCGGGAGTCCAATAAGGAACTCGTCGGGTACTTGCTACAGAGGCAAAAGAGGTCTTGTTGTTGGTATCTGATGAAAATACACAATAATCGTACCCATTAACATAACAATCTTCCATTTTGAGGTCTTTATCATACTTATCATTATCATCAGCATCATCAGATACAATGGTATCCCACGGAGTTATATTCATAACAGCGTCACCGTTTACTATGTTTCCGGATGTGTCATAAAATGAATTTTTTCGTATTGTTCCGTCATCTATCATACTGCTCCAATTTTTTGTAAAATTGCCTTTATTTCGAGCCTGATTAAAAATAAACTGCAAATCATATATGTTCTCAACAACCGTTCTACTTGTGTTCGATGTTGTGCCTATATTTCCAGCCATTTGACTGACACCATTTGTTATGCTGTTGTTGTTACCGCTTCCCTGAAATAGCTTAACAGCAAAACTTGAATCGCTGTTACCGCTTACCCCGGTAAAGAGAATCGGAATACTTGCAACAACAATAACCAGCAAGCAAAGATTTCGCATAAAGGTTTTCATTCTTAATGAACCGTCGCTGTCCTCGCCCATGATAAGGTTGTAACCAAGTATGATAATGGCAATGGCAATCGGAATCCACAAAAAGCCTATCCAACGACCTATAAAGCTCGAAACACCGCTTGAATATATGACAGAAAAGACTTTGAAAATGTTATTGTATAAACTCTCAATTACGGATGCCGCCCATACAAGAATATTCGTTAGCCACCAAAGGATTGTTCGTCCAAGTCCAAACATAGCTCCCATGTCACAATATTCCATATTGGAAACCATCCATTCAATAAATGACAATAAGATCAACCTCCTTTCTGATTTTTCATCATCCACTTGCCCCGAAAACATATCGAAACAAGTGGATATTTTTAATATTTCATCTCGGTTAAGTTACTTGACATTAACTTTAACCCATGCGGTTTTACCGTTGTACAGCTTTACGGTAATTTTCGAGGTACCTTTTTTAACAGCTTTAATTTTTGCGGCACCGCTGAATGTGCTGTTTTTGGTAACTGTTGCCACCTTTTTGTTTGATGAACTGTAAATAACATTTTTAGCATTGGCGTAAGATCCTTTCGGTGTTGATTCATACACGGAAAATGTCTGTCCTTTTTTTAGTGTTACAGTTTTGCCTGAAATCGAACTTTTATTGTCGTTTCTTTTTAAGGCAACAGATGACGGTGCGTTATACACACTTGCAGCAACAACAGGGTAATTCATGTTAAGAACATAAGCATCTTTATAGCTTCTTCCCCTAAATGATGACTGCCGGTCAGATGGATAATTGGCATTGAAAGAATATAAATCATAAGCGATCAAATTGTAGGTACACTTTTTATTACCCTTAATCTGTACAGTAGATTTCCACTTTTTGGAATTCACCCGTCCAAGTGTCGATACATCCGTAGTTAGATTGCCGGCAGTATCCAAATTAGACCATTCAGCCTTCTTCTTCAAATTGATGATTGATTTATAGGCACAGGCTTCTACTCTTACCTTGTCTCTGTCGCATCCTACATTGCTGTAAAGAGTATACTTAAATGTTTCGCCTTTTCCGAGCTTAATCTGTGCCATTTTAAAATCTTTTGACACAGTAATATTGGAGTTTGGAAACTTATATCCTTTTTTGCAAAGTACGGTTTGTCCTGTTGAATCCAACGATATAACTTTTCTACCGTATCCGAGTGAACCTACCTCCGAATCATCAACAACAGCAGCATTAGCTGAAACAACTGAACCAACTGCCATTACTACACAAAGAGCAATCGCTCCTATTTTCGATACCAACTTTTTGTTTTTCATAATAATAACCTCACATCAAATTTCAGTATGTATTTTCTTGATTTAGCTGACTGTGAAGTTGCCCATCGTAAGTAAATCTGCAACACCCTTGGCAAGATACATTGCACCGAGTACAACACCGCAACCGATAACAACATATACAGCCTTAGATTTAGCTGCCTCTTTACTTCTTTCACTACCGATGATGCACATGAGACCAACGCCAATTAAGGCAAGAGCAACGATAATCCATACAAAAGGCAAGCAGGAATTAAGGAACGATACAACCTTATTCTGCACCGATGTAAAGTAACTTGTTGCACCGCTTGCAGCGGCAACGGGAATGAGTGAACTGATAATAGCATTGAGATTATTCATAAAATCATATCCTTTCAAATTAATTTTTTGCTATTAGACTTCCAACTAAGTTAATTTTGTATGTTTGTTCACCTCCAAAATAACAAAAGAGGACCTACGCAAATACAGTTATCCTGTATCTGCACAAGTCCTCAGTTACTTGTGTTTTTATTATTTTTTGCCGTCCCTTTCAGCTTTTATATTCAATCATCAGAATCATCATTGCCCTCGATTCGTGATGCAAATATACAATGTCGTGTTTTATTTTGTGGTTCTGCAATCATCAGCACTATTATGTCCTTGCCCGGAACTATTTTCAGCGACTCTATGTCATCAGCTGAAATAAGCACTAAATCATCTATTTCATATGAGATTGTATCCCATATTGTTTCAAGAGTGATTACATCACCTTTTGATATATTAAATTTATTGTCTAAACCGAGTCCCTTTCTCGGTCTGCCATATAAGACACTCAGAGTGTTTTCACCGCCAACAGGCATTGAAGTATTTTTGACCGGAATAAAACAGTTTGCAAGTGTAGCCCTATTCACTTCCATACTAACTGCATATTTCTGTTCCTTTTTTTCTTTCTCTTTCGATCTTATACGAGTAAAATAATGCCCTTGTATTGTAATTTGTGCAATTGTCTTTAGTTCTTCATCTTCGAGATACAACTGTAAGTTTTCACTCTGCGGTAACGGTAATTCTCCCGTAAAAGTATCCTGTCCGTTTTTGTATATCAATTCGTTATAACTGCTTATGGCATCATACAATTCGTCATATTTGGTTTTCTCTCCTTCAGACGATTCTGCTTCCAACTTTTCTTTATTTCTTTGCAAAGTTCTTAATTCATCTGATGTAGATAACTGATTTGCTTTTTGCTTTGCAACTTTCACAATCGGAGCAAAAGATACTAATATACCCACAATCACAAATCCGCCTGTTATTATTAACTGCAATATACTCAAGTGTTCGACACCTCTTCCGTTCTTACTTATAAAAACTCCTGAATATTTCCTTTGGAACCGGATTGAGTTCCGCTGTGAGGTTATATGTACCTTCAATGTGATAAATAACCCTGAACACAGGATACCTCGACAGACAGTCAACCGGATCAGGATCGCCGGGAACAAGAACATTCTGCTTAATCGGAATTGTCAGCTTAGCATATCGGTCAACCATAGCATCATAATCAATATGCTGTCCTTCTTCAACACCGCTGTAATCAATCGGAATTTCAAGCGGATTTTCTGTGTCATCACCGTTCGCATAATCTTTGAGAGTTTTTTCAAGCAACTTATACTCCGACTCATTGAGCTGATTTTTCAAAGCCTTAATTGTTTCCTCCTCTGTTAATACTGTGTTAATTCTCTGTTCACTCATTTTAGTGTCTCCTTTTTATTTTCTTTATTTTGTTCTGTATTGCATTTTTGCACTGAGCAATGAAATTTATATTCTAAGTGTCAAAAACGCCATACAAGCTAATCTTGAGCTTATCACCGCTATTTTTGCGACTTTTTTCTAGCCTTTTTGCGAAAGTGCCGTACTATTCTCGCCGTTATGCATATCACAAAGATTGCACACAACCCAATCGGCAAATATTTTTTTATTGCGTTATCTGTTTGCTCATCAATCAAAGTCGTTTTTTTTTAATAATATTTGAGGTAGTTTTCGTTGATGAACTATTACTCTGTGATGTAGATTTAGCATTAACGCTTTCGTTCTCACTTTCCTCTACCCTCTTACCATGTACAAGTAATCTATGTGTATTAACACCAATAGGAGTGCAAGTCATCAATGTACAATAACCTTCTGAACGATTATAGCTAAGATGATTTGTTACCTCTGAGGGTTTTACTGTTTCAATGCTATATATCTGGTACTTAATTTTTTCGTCAAGAAAATAGATATAAAAACAATCTTCTGTTGTAAGTTCAGGCAAATCAGAAAACATCTTACTCATTGTCAGACCGCTATGCCCTGTTATAACGCTATGCGTACCATTCTTGCCCGTTGGTAGAGATGATTTTTCAAGCAATCCTGCTCCGAGTTCAAGTGTTTCATCTTTTGTGTTATCGTATATAGGCAAATTAACATCAATTGCCGGTATGTTTATGTAACCAACAATTCCGTCTTTAACTACAGCATTATAAAAATTGCCTGTATTCCCTGAAGAATTGTATTCATCAGCCGCCTCTTTTGCGGACGCAATATCATCTTTAGTCATATCTGATACGCTTTGCTGATACGACTCAATCTGCGTATTAGCGGATTGCTGATTAAGTATTCTTCCGAGAATCGGAATAATAGCTAATGATATACCGACAAGAATAAGTAGTGATGCAATTGATATTGTTGCTATACTTTTCAATTTTGATTTATTAGCTTTATTATTTTTCACAAATTGCCCTTCTTTGTGTCTTCATGACTTGTATTTTGTAAAAGCTATTATGTTCTAAATAGTTTTTTGTTTATCACATTATTTAGTGAATTTAAACTTCCTAATTTTCAAAAACTATTACAATGAATATAGTTTTTAAGTTTTCCTTATTATCTTTGTAAATATCGGCTATTTAATCGTGTTTTCAGGGCTGTCAAGAAGTTTTGCTACAAATTGCAAAGCTTCTTCTGACGGATCTTCGTTGTATTTGGAAAGCAGTTGTACACAATGGTATTTATTTCGTGATATGTTAAATTCTATTGTGTGTCTTAACCCCTGCGAATCCACATAAGAATATATTTGACATTTATCTTTTTTTACTTTATTTGCGTATGAAACAACGCAATTACCTTGCATTTCACTTTCTAATGCTAACCTTTCTTCCGTCATTAACCACTCAAACTTTTTAGGAAGTAATTTTCGCAAATTGTTGTATCTTGTGTTTGCTGACACTATACTTTTTGCCGACCTTTGTCCTTTTTTTAAAATTTTGGTAACAAGTGCGTTATGTGCTTCTTCAATCTTTTTTATTGATGTGTATTTAAGCCTGATTTTCGTTTTTGTTTGATAGCACATATTTATGTAATCATCAATAATGGTATTTTTTGCCGATACCAAAACTCTGTCCGATAATAATTTTCCCAATAAAATTTTTACATTATCATTAAATCTACCAAACGGATTGTAACCAAAATATGATTGTCCACATCCTTGCTTAGCTTTATCGGCACAATATTGAAACAATATACCTACACAGTCGTTATCAACCTTTGACATTGCTTTTACTGCAAGATACGATAGGTTAATATCCCCTTTGTTAAAGTTGTAATTCAATTTTTCAGTCTTTGGATATTTATTGTGAAACAACTCCTGTAAATTGTGATAAACACCTATTTCTTCTATTGTCAAAGGTAGTAAGCAGCATATATTTAGCTCCAAACACCTCTTGAAATCTTTATATATTGAGTTTTTCATGCTGTAATAATCAAGTATTTCAGCAATTATCTTTGAAAACATAGATCTGGAAAAAAGGTCATTTTTAAGTGTCAACGGCACGAGGTTACCTTTTTGGGAAATGAACACTCTGTCATTGTCATATATCGCCAGTTCAGCATTGATTCCGATACCTTCGTGTTTCCATAATAATTTTGTTTCGTTTTTGTTACGGTATAAAATTATAGATTTTCTGCAATTCATTCTTATTAAAAAAGCATCTGACGGATAACTGCTCTTACGAAAATAAATCATCTGATACTCATTTTTTAGATCAACTTTCAATGATTTAATATATTCAAAATTAAAACAGTTTAACTTGTCAGTAATTCCATTTGCTTTTTCCACGAAACCTTCTTCATATATTGTTGTTTCAATGTTACTGATATTGTTAATATCGTACATATATTCTATAAGTGACATACTCTTTATTTCTTTCAATTTAAAGTTGCTTTTGACTTCGACAATGTATTCAGGTTTTCTGTCGGGCAGTATGATTGGGGATATACTGCCCGACAAATGAAAGGAGAAATACCTATAACAAATACTTGTCTTGCTGTCAATTACGATACCAATTTTTGAGAGTCGGGCGGTGTAGTATGTTATCTGCACCGCCCATACTCACAATATGGAGTGAAAAATGAAAACTTTGAGTTTTCCTTGCTGGCAAAAATCTTCTTTGTAGGCAGTACAGTTTTCTTGGCTGTACTGCCTACAAAAACTAAAGAGGATAGATGTAGCTCTATTAGAGCCCATTAGAGAGTGTGTCTTGTCGGGTATTAAGCTATTCTGTAAACACCCGACAAGACGAGGTATGGTATATTACACAAATATGAGGAGTTATCTTTTGTTAGGAGGGCTTGCAAGACAGCTTTACTCACTGTCTTACAAGCTATATGATCAACACAAAATATGTGGAATTTTCAGGTTATAATTACAGTTGACACAAAACCGATGTTACTTTTTCGGGATTTTACCCTGCTTTTGTCAACTGACGACTGTATTCCTCCCGAACAGCACAATAACTGTACTGTTCGGGAAATGTCTAATACAAGTATGGGAAATGGAAATTTATAAGATTAAAAATCTTAAATAGGTCAATCAGCGGTCACGCTTTTTACGGCGAACGCTGAGAATCAATACACCTGTGCCTACAAGAGCAGCGGCAATTACAAAGAGTGTTACTGTGCCAGCCGCACCGGTTACAGGAAGTTCAGGGATTGTGTTATTCTTAACGCTTGGAGTGTTTGAAGAAATATGGCTTGTAGCATTTACAGTTACCTCAAAAGGAGCTGAGAGAAGTACATAACCGTTAGGTGCTTTTGTCTCGGCAATCCAATACTTTGTACTGCCGTTCTCTACGCCGTTCTTATTTTTGCCGTCCTCATCAACTGAGAAAGCACCGTACTGTAAGCCCTTGAACTCTACAATACCCTTATCATTTGATGTTGCTGTAAGAATTGCATTTTCGCCGTTCTTAGCATCAACCTCAGTCTTGTAAATAGCAAATTCTGCTCCTGCAAGAGGCTTGCTACCGTCAGTCTTTACAAATGAATAACCACCTGTATGTACGGTAGGAGTTTGAGAGTTCTTTGTGAATGTGCTGTCTGTACCGATGTCGTTTGTGTAAATAAGCTTTGATGTGTTAGGAACATCCTGTGCAAGAGGAGCGTCTGTTGTAAGTTCTGTGTTGAAATATACTTCAACTTCCTTACCACCCTTAATACTTGCAGGCTTGATAGTGAATGTTACTTCAAGACCTTTCTGAGATACTGTGTAGTCTGTTTTTTCTTTAAGCTGTTTTGTGTCATCAATCCAAAGTTCAGCAGACTGATACTTGAGTCCCTTTGACATTGTATCTACGATAGTGTATGTTTTGAGCTTTTCAGCAGTTTTTGTCGGGATTGAAGTCTTAATCTTCCAGTAAACTGTGTCACCATAGTTTGCTGTATTATCAATACCTTCTGCACCCTTCTTGCCGTCAAGTACATACTTTTCAATGTCAACTGTATCGTTTTCAACAACTACAGTCTTATTGTCAACGACTTTATCGTTGACAATCATATCGCCGGTAGCATCAATATAAAATTCGTAGCCTACTGTTGAGTCAAGAATGTAGCTTGGATCTGATGCAGCTGTTTCGACAAACTTGTAATAAGTCTGTGACGGAAGGCTGTTAACCACAGCTGTTCCGTTATCACCTGTTTTGAGTCCTGTCATATACTCTGTATATGTCTTACCGTCCTCTGATGAATAAAGAGTGAATGTTGCACCCTTTAAAGGTTTCTTCGTAACTGAATCAACCTTCTGAAGTGTAACTCCGCCGTATGCAGTCTGATTTTTCGGATAGCAATGAACATCATAGAGCCACTTTGAACCGTCAACGCTTGTCATAGGAAGTGAAATAACAAAAGGAGAAATCTTCTTTGTTACCTGTGCAGGACCGTCAGTTTCTTCAACATAGTAAATGCCGAGAGGAAGGTCAGTAAATGTTGCTACACCGTCCTCACCTGTTACAGCAGAAAATGTGGCTGTTGCTTCTGAGGGTTTTACCGCAGATGCCGCAGGAAGTTCAATGCCGTCAGGCTTGAAATACTTATCAAGCTCTGCAACTTTGTAGATTGTAAACTGAACATTTGCAAGAGGCTTTGCATCGGCAGGAACATACTGAGCGTCGTCTGTTGTGCCTGTTGCCTTATGTGTTGCAAGGCTTGTATCCGACATTTCATACTTATGAAGTGTCAAGCTTGCTTTTCTTGTTGTGTCAATATGGTATTCCATATTGGCTGCGTTTGCTGTTGCAACGCAAGTTGTCATTGTAGCGATTGATGCAACTGTAAGAGCTGTTGCAACAATCTTCTTAGCTAATGATTTCATTAAGATTCTACCTCCGATTTAATTTTATCTTTCTTCTTTTTATTCTTAATGAAGAAAATTGCACATCCGGCAATCAGACATACCGCTGATAAACCGAACATTACGCAGATTGCATTTGTACCGCCTGTCATCGGCAGAACCGGAGCATATGTTTCCTTTATATTGAATGTATAATACAAAGTTTCTTCGCTGTCACCGGAAATGGTAATGTCACTTGCTTCCTTGAGCAAATTAAGTCCTGCTATTGTCTGTGTCTCTTCAAGTGAATAATCACCCTGCGGAACATCGGAAATAATGCCCTTACCGTCTTTATCGGTTGTTACAGTAGCAAATACCTTGCCTGTTTCCTTTGAAACAAGATTAAACTTTGCACCCTCAATTGCCTTGCCGTCATTATCTACCTTATTGATAGTTACAGAGCCAAGTTTAAGAGTGTTGTTAAACAATGCAGTTGTAGTCATCGCAGTTTCCGTTTCAGTGTTATATTGAAGTGTTACAACCTGAGGTTTAACATCGTTATAGCGATACGGAATTTTGTAGGTACCGTCATCTTGCTTGATTCCAAGTTCTGTTACGGTATATTTAATCAGATTGTCATCATCATCATAAACAGGAAGCTTTGTATAATATGACATGCCACTTGAATCTACAGTCTTATTACCGTAATCAACACCATTAGAGCCCTTAACATTGAAAGTAATACCATTGACAATGTTATCGTCAGATGTTTTCTTTACATCAAGGTTAGCTGTTCTGATAGAGTTGTTAAGTGTGTAGGTATAGGTTGCTTTTCGTCCGGGCTTCATATTGTCAGCGTTAAACGAAAACTGTTTCGGTTCTTTACTTACATAGCGTTTAGGTAGTTTGTATGTTCCGTCAGCCTGCTTAAAACCAAGCTCTCTGATTTCATAGAGTATTTCTTCACCGTCTGCGTTGCATACTTCCATATTCTCAAGCTGTGCCATACCTTTTGAATTTGTTGCAACATACTCATCGTACTCAAAACCGTCAGTAAGTGACTTAACTTCAAAATAGATACCGTCTACTACCTTATCGCTTGATGATTTGAGAATAAGCAGAGAGCCCAGCTTGTGACTGTTTTTAAAGTTTACGGTTGTTGTTGTATTCTCCGTAAGCTCAACGGTCTGCGGTTCATCGTGAAAGTAGTATTCGGGAATTTTGTATGTTCCGTCACTCTGCTTAAAGCCGAGTTCAGTTACAGTATATTTAATCTTCTCCCCTACTTCGTTATAAACCGGTAGACTGTATATAGACCAAATGCCTGTTTTTCCTGTTGAGCTGATTGCACTGTAGTCGTTGTAGTCTGACTCAATTTTGAAGTAGATTCCCTGTACTACACCGTCATCTGATGTTTTGGCAATCTTTGCAACACCCTTTTTAAGATTGTTTTTGAAAGTCAGAGTTCTTGTCTTAATAACAGATGTACCATTGACAAATTTTACTGTCTGACTTGAAGGCTTAACATATCTGACCGGAATTTCAAATGTACCGTCGTCCTTCTTGATACCCAACTCTTCAACGGTATATGTGATTACATTATCTTCTGTATCATATACAGGAAGTCCTGATACACTTGCTTTACCTTCGTTATCGGTAACAACAGTATAAGTCTTGCCCGTAGAGGCTGTAACCTTGAAATAGATACCGCTTACATTTTTATCATCAGCACTCTTGATGATGTTAAGAGGTACTGTATCAATGCTGTTGTTAAACGATACTGTTACTGTTCCGTCATTTTTAAGAGTTACTGTTTTCGGTCCTTCAGTTTTGTATCTTTTCGGGATATAGTAGTTGCCGTTGGCATCTTTAAAACCGAGTTCCTCGATTGTGTATTTGACATACTCATTGTTGTCATTAAAAATATCGAGGTCAGAAAGTTCAATTGTACCCATCGAATTGGTTGCAACATCCTTCGAGTAACCGTTATCGGAAGTAATTCTAAACCATATATCCTTGATGATAGCATCATCAGAACTCTTATGGATTGAAAGACCGCCACGAACAGTTTCGGATTCAGGGACAATTAACTGACCTTCCGGTGTAAGGAGATTCGTTGTAAGCCAAGTCAAGCCACCTTCTTCTGTGATTTGTCCAATATATAAATCAGGATTTAATTCATAGTTTTCAGGGGCTTTAGTTTCCTGAATGGTTACTGTACCAAGAGGTAAGCAAGGATTTTTGTTTTCCGAAGATGAATAATAGAATTCATCGCCAGAGACAAGATGTGCTTTATCAAGATAAGCAATGCCGTTTGTCGCTGTTTTTATTACCCAACTTCGAGTTGCATTGGCACCTTTTAGCTCTTTTTCCGTCTTATAAGTACCGTCATAATACTTCAAGGTGAACTCCGCATCTGCGAGTCTTGTTGTAGCCTGTCCTGTTTTTGCATCCTGCTTTTGTAAAAGTAACGCAATAGGATCGTTTGCAGGCTTATCAGAACAAGTAAAGCTGTAAATTGATACGCCGTCAACGGTTTTTTTGCCGGAATCCTTGAAGGTATAAACTGTGGTGTCCAGCTTATAGCCCTTTGGAGCTTTGGTTTCCTTAGCATAATAGGTCTTATTAGCAACATCAGAACCTACATGATTGCCCTTTGAATCAAGACCGTCACCGTACACGCCGAAGCCATTGGCATCTGTTCTGATGAAGCCAAAATAGCTGCCTTTAGAACATGATTTATTGGTATAGATACTATACTCTGCTCCGGCAAGGCTGTAGCAACTGTTGCCTTTTGTTAATTCAGGGTTTGCAGATGTTTTCTGTAACTGAATCTTAATGAGCCTGTCATTCTTAAAGGTTCTTGTTATTGTACCTTTTCCTGTGAAATTAGCTGCCTGTGATACAGAATTCAGCGAATAATTTTTAGGTGGTTTAGTTTCTTTAATAACATAATTACCCGGAGGTAAACAAACCTTAGCTGTACCGCCACTACCGGTCGTATAAGAACCCATAGATTTTGTGCTACCAACACTATTTTTTCCATCCGGAGTGTATGTTACCGAAAAAGTAGCACCTGAGAGACCTTTGCCTGACACAGAATCAACCTTTTTGATAACGAGTGTGTTCTTTGCCACCATAAAAAGAGTTTGATAAGTATCACTCCGCGGTGTTACGAGATAGCAAAGAAAATCATTTGCAGACGGCAATGCCGTTTTATTAGCCTTGAGTTCCTTATAAATCGCCGGAATACAAGGATAATATTCCTGCATCTTATATCTAATTCCCTGCGGATCACTACTCAAGCCCTTTTCATTTCCGCCTTCGTTAATGTAACTAAGCAAAAAATGCATCATAACGAAAGTGGTATTTGCTGTCGGAGCTGCGAATCCCTGCTTCTTCATTACATTTGAAATTGTAGTTTTCAAATTCTTATTGAGATAGAGATACACAGCCTTTCGCATCATTCCATATTTAGATGACTTAGGATCCACATATGTATATTTATACTTGTCTTTACCTGATGGAGTCAGTTTATCTGCATTAATACAAAAACCTTCATCACCATTTATGGTAAATTTACATGTTTCTGACGCAGGTATTCCCGGCAACGTAAAGTTAGTACTTCTGGATACCGTAGTAGTTACCCATTGACCGGTTGTTGTGGATGCTGTAGCAGCCGCCGCTGAGCCCATTGATATTGACATACCAGACACAAGCGTCACCACAGACAATCCTACAGTCATAAGCTTTTTAAAGAATTTCCTCATGGGCGTTCTCCTTTATAAAATTTTTGCTGTTTATCGTAGCATACACGATTGTATCAAGCAATTCGCTTAATACGGCTGATAATAAAACATTGGACTATAGCCCCCTTTTGTTACAATATTCATCGTTTTATTCATTCCTATAACCATTATAGCAAACTATTTTACTAATTTTTATATTTTTTGTTGCTCTGTGTAAATATTATTCATTATTTTATTCATCATCATATAACAACGCAAAAAAGCGGAGCCATTAAAGACTCCGCTTTCATATGTTTTCTGAGTAAAAAAATAGAGTACCGATTGGTACTCTGACAGTTGACATATTTTTATTATATTGCAATTTCAATGAATCCTAAAATAAAAAGGTTGTTGCTTTTTAAGCAACAACCTTTTTTTACATCAATAGTATTCTACTTTACCGCAACCCGAGCATTTTCTGCCAATTGTTTTAGTCTCATAATGGCTTTTCTCAGGGACATTAACTTTTTTTGTACCTACCTGTACATTAACCCATTCATTGCGATACGAGCCCTTGCCACCGTTTAATCTGTGATTCACAATATGTTCTCCAAAATCATCACTTGATAAATCAGTAATATCCGCACCACAGTCATTGCAAATAGTCCTGTCGTGTTCTTCATACACCGGTTCTTCATAAGTGTATGCTTCCTTGTCAACAACTTTTACCTTTTCGGTAATGTTTGTCCAACTGTGTGTATGCTGAGGCTTAGGAGTCGGCTTTGAAGATTCATTCTTAGACGAGTCAGGTTTTGAACTTGATGAACTGCTCTGCGGTGTTTTGGAGGATTCAGATTTTGAACTCTCCTGCTTTAAGCTTTCGCTCTTAGATGAAGTGTCCTTTTTGCTGTCAGATTTTGAAGTATTTGACTTTGAGGAAGAATTGTTATTCTTGCCTGATGTGCTTGTGTCCTTCTTCTGAGAAGATGAGTTTGTCGGATAGCTGTCAACCTTTACCTTGTTCTGATTTGCCTTTTTCACTTCAGAAGAATCTACCTTGACGGTTTCACCCTTTTCGTTTTTAACCTCAACCTTACCGTCCTTATCAACTTTCACTTCTTTGCCATTCTTATCAGTAATTTTGCCGTCAGCACCTACTTTGAGTCCTGCATCGGTAATTGCTTTGTCTGTTTCAGAAAGAGTCGGTGCTGTTTCAGAAACTGTTGTTTCTTCTACGCTTGTAGTCTGAACTGTTGTTGTAGTCTTATTTATTGCATTACTATCGTCACAACCGCAACCCGAAAGCATTGCTGTTGCTGTAATCATTGCCGCTGCAATTGCAATTGTCATTGTTCTCTTAATGTTGTTAGTCGTTTTCATATGTCATTCTCCTTTTATGTAAATTTGTGAAGAGATACTTTTTATTTACCTCTCTATAATATATATACTCACTCGCAGTCAAATTTTAAAATAATATTTACAAGATTACATTATTTCGTTACTTTATTATAATGTCAACATCTACTTTTGTGACAAATGCACAATTAGAAGTAGTATTGAATATTTTAACGAATATTCCGTTTATACAGTCGCCTTGATATGACTTTACACTAATTTGTGGATTAGATATGTTGTATGTATTATCTTTTTAACGATGAACTTTAAATAGTTATATTTTTTTGGAGGGTACCATTTGGTACCGTCCAATGAATTATAACTATATTTATTTCATGTCATACAGCAAACAATTGCTATATTGACATTATTTACTCGCTTTATTATATTGTCCAATGTTTTGAAATAATGTTAATAAAACAACTTTCTATTTCGTATTGTAGTAATTTTTTTTACAATTGTCAAGGAGTAGTAGCTAAACAAGTTATTCTCTGAAAAATTGTAGCTTATTCAAATGTGGTGTAAAATCCCTTTTTAGGTACTAATTTTTTGAATAAGTATTGCAATTTTTTGAAAAATCGCATATAATAATATTGCAGGTAGGAATACGCTGTATACTCATGAAACCGAATTAGCGTTTAAGCGACATGTGTTGTCGTCGGACATGAGGGAGCCACCTTTCGAGGTGGCTTTTGAATTATTTGGAGAAATTTTATGAACATATATGTATATTCAGATGAGTCCGGTGTTTTTGATAAAGTTCATAATGATACATTTATTTTTGGTGGACTTATTATATTAGGCAACGATAGCAAAGACGATTGGTCAAAAAGGTATCTAAAAGCAGAGCGGGATATTCGGAAAAGTAAAATGGTTCCTAAATCATACGAATTGAAGGCTACACAGATAACAAACGCTGAAAAAGGTAAGTTGTTTCGTTCTTTAAATAATTGTCACAAATTTTGCGGAATTGTGAAGCAAGAGTCCGTGTTAGATAGTATATTTGAAAGCAAAAAAACAAAACAACGATACTTAGATTATGTATACAAGATTTCTGTAAAAAGAGCATTTGAACAGCTCATATTAAATAAGCAAATCATCCCTAATGAAATAGAAAATATTTATTTCTTTGTTGATGAACATACTACTGCAACAAATGGCAGATACGAGTTAAGAGAAGGAATAGAACAAGAGCTTAAACACGGAACACATAATTTTGAGTACAATACATATTATCCGCCAATTTTCCCTAATGTAAGGTCAATTGATATGAAGTTTTGCAACTCTGAAAGCACATTACTTGTTAGAGCCGCTGACATTGTTGCAAACCGAGTATTTTATTTACAACGCAATGATCTTATTAAGTTAAACGCAATAAATGATATTAATCTGATATATTTTCCTTGAAAATTTGTAAAGTCGTTAGTTTCAAAGGTTTATAAACGAATGTAAAAAATCGCCCAACAGCCTAAAATAGCAGTAGCTAAAACTTTGTTTCTTAATCAGTATACAAACATAAAAAAGGTCGCTCCTTAATGGAACGACCTTTCACTTTATGCAATTATTTTTAAGCAACTGAAACGGTGAGTTTTAAACCGAGCGGCTGCATAATTTTCAATAATGTATCAATTTTCGGAGTTGTTTTAAATGTTTCTATTCTCGCAACAGATGACTGTGGTATTCCGCACATATCTGCTAAATCGCGTTGACTTATTCCAAGTGCTGTTCGTTTTTCGATAATTGCACCGACAATTACCGCAAGTTCTTCCATTTCTTCCATATCCTTTTTTGCCTGAGAATCAATTTTCTTAACATAAGTTTTATAATCGTTCCAATTTCGCATAACTAATTCTCCTCTCTGCGTTCCAAATAATCCTTGCGTTCTGCTTTAGCTTTTTCGATTTCTCTTCGGGGCGTCTTTTGAGATTTTTTTCTAAAATGATGAAGAAGTACAAAAGTATCTTTTTCTATAAAGAAATAGAATACCCTGTTAGTTCCCGGTCTCAATTCCCAAATTTCATTATCAAGATGTTTTGTGATATTTTCGCCTAATCTGGTGCCATTGTTCTGTAAAAGCTCAATGTAGAACATCATTTGTTTGTATTGTATGCGTGAATCTTTGTTAGTTGCCGCTTCGTTTCTTAATTTTTCAAGAAAATTCCAAAGTTCGGATTCGCCACTTTGATTTTCATAAAATTCAATGTTATACATATTATTCCCTTTTATCTAATTCTTATTACACACTTATGATAGCACAAAAGCTATCGTAAGTCAATATTTTTTATTTAGCAAGAACATAGTTGATTATCAATAACTTCCATTACTATCATAAGGTGTTTTTTGCACTATCAAAAGGTCATAGTTACAACTGTCAAAAAGTCATAGTTAATACGACCTAAAATTACGGTTGACTGTCAAAAGGTCATAGTTACGACTGTCAAAAAGTCATAGTTAACTGTCAAAAGGTCATATTTTCGCTGTCAAAAGGTCATAGTTAGAGTTAAAAAACGGCTTAAATACTGGAGTTTTTCGTCCTCTAAGTAATATAAGTATTATAAGTATGCATATCTAAGTAGTGAAACGCTGTTTCACTATTTGTTTCCGACCGATTTTTTGTATTTTTTTGAGTCAAACAATATATGATTCTTTATCTAGTTAAGCTATGTCATTACCTTAGCAAAACACCCCCAGTACTTTAGGATACTGAGGGCAAAACTTTTTGCTATGCAATTGTTATAATCATTTTTCGGCATCGTTTAATATGTTGTACGCATTGTTATGCACTTCAAATATTATGCTTGTTATGGCTCGTCCTGTTTTTTGATATGTAGGTCTAACCCAAATATCTGATTTCTCGTTAATTTCCCTTACTGCTATATCTATTACCTTGCGTTTGAAATCGGCAAACAGTTTGTATTTCTTCTCACAATCAAAGCAAGCTCGCAATTCTGTAACTGAAAACTCTAATTCTGACTTTGTGTTTTTGCTTTCACCATCTCTACATTTCAGAAGTTCATACAGTCGAATAGCGTAATAACTTGAGAATTCTAATATGTTTTTTAACTGGTATTGTGTAAACCACTTTTCCAATTCCAACACATACGGTTTGATTTCGTCTGATAGACGAAGTGTAATTGTCCCCTCTCCGTCATATTTAGCCATTGAAACCCAATGGAACATCTCCCAAGGTTGTTTTGGATTATCTGTTCCAATATAAACTACTGATTTCATAGCACAGTCACATATGGTTCTAATATGCTTGTATAGATTTGAACTGTCTATATTTAAAAATTTTGCAAGATCTATTATTCTGCATGAGTAGGTTTTTAAATCCTTATCCTCTTTTACAACCTGAGTAATGAGTAATCTGATTAGTCTCGCTGTTTGGAGAGTCATTGACTGCTTGCCTTTGATTATGTCGTTAGCTGCTACTGTATAATGTTCTGCATTGTATGTCATATCATAATCTTTACTTTTAGCCATAGTGTCAATTCTCCCTCCCTATTTACAATATTCATCGAATTATTCAATACAAGAACCATTATAACAGACTTTTTAACTGATTTCTATATATTTTGTTGCTTAAAAAAACAATATTCATTATTTTATTCATTTTTACTTAGCAACACAAAAAAGCAGGGTTCCAATTGATACCCTGCTGCAAACTTGTAAATTGAATGTGCTATACATATTTATTTTAATAGGCAGAGATTAAATAGTTATATTTTTTCGGATGGTACCACACGGTACATTCCAACTTTTTATAGCTATATTTGCATCTTGTAGGGAATGTCACATTACCCCCGACTGGCTCTTAATTTATGAAATTAGTAATGAAGAACTTATTTTGTATCTGACAAGAACCGGAACACACAGCGATTTATTTTAAGCTCCTAAAGGCATTTTCACCTTAATAGAATATACTAACAAATAAAAGAAAGAACCTTCCCTAATGATAAATTCATCAGAGAAGGTTCTTGTTATTTCTTCACCATAACTACAGCCTGTTTGCCGAGTTCGTTATATCTTGTATTTACAAGGCTTTTTGAGTAACGGGTTCGAGCATTCGTCCACGGATCGTTGAAATAGTAATAATAGTTATCATATCCTGTCATTACAAGACAATGCTCTCTGGCAATCCAAGTATAGTAACTGCCGAGTTTATATTTTGCGTTTTCATCGGTGTAGTTTACTCTCCAAGTGGTTGTTTTGAATGACGGCAACATATTAATTGTTGCCCAAATCATAATCGGCTGACCTTGTGCAACATACTTACCCGAAAGATATTCAAGACTTTTCCCGCTGATTTCGACAGCCTTGTATGATTTGTCGGAAAGGTATTTATTCATACATTTTACCATAATCGGTGCATACGCTCCGTAGCTGTTGGAACTGTATGGTGTTCCAACAAAGGCACAATTAGGATCCGGTCCTGTGTATGAACCGTTCGAATAACCGAAGGGTTTTTTAACCAGATACTTATCTGCAAATGTTGTTTCGGAAATATTGTATCCATAGTGTTTAAGTAACATTGTTGCACTACAAGTTTCGCAACCGGTTGGCAATTTGCTCTGACCAATCAGGGGAACATTTGAAATCTTCTTGGCTTTTGGCACTACATACACATCGCAAATAGCTTTCTTACCATTATTAAGGGTACAAGTTACTGTCGTTCTGCCGACGCTTATTCCCTTTACTATTCCCCCTGCTCTTGTTGCAGTAGCAATCTTTGAATTGTTTGATGAGTAAAGTCTGTAATATGCCGCTGTACCTTTTGGAATACTGCTGTTGAGGTCAAAGCTTTGACCTATGTACAGTACAATTTCACTTGCATTAAGTTTAAGAGATGTTGCAAGCGGCTTGACCGTTACATTACAGGTTGCTTGTGTACCGTTTGGCATTTTGCATCTCACAGTTGTGGTTCCTGCCTTTTTTGCGGTCATCAAACCTCCGGCTTTTTGAATAAAAGCAATGTTCGGATCATCTGAATAATAAGAACGAAAATAAGCTGCTGTTCCACTCGGCACATAGCTTGAAAAATCATACTGTTCACCGACTCCAAGTGTAATACTTGTCTTATCAAGCTTTATGCTATTAGCAAGCTTTTTAACAGTAACCTTACATTTGGCTGTAAGTCCGTTATAAGTTTTTGCTGTAATTGTAGTGACACCAATGCCCACAGCAGTCATTTTGCCTTTATCGTCTACAGTAATTACCCCACTATTATCTGTAGTAAACTCTACTTGCGAAATATCTCCGTTTTCAACAGTTGTGACGAGAGTATATTTTTCACCTTTACCAAGTGTGATATTGTTTTTATTAAGCTTCACACTTTTTGGTACGCTAGTAGGTTTCGGCTCTGTAGTAGGCTGTTCAGTAATCTGCTCAGTATACTCTTCCGTAGTTGTTTCAGTCGATTCTGTCGATGGTTCATCAACAATTGTTGTTTCCTCAACACATTCTGTAGTAGTTTCAGTATATGCTGTAGTTTCAGTATATTCAGTTGTTACTTCAATACAAGCAGAGGAGAAATCCGATATCGTTGTTTCTGTGAATTCCATATTTTCTGTTGTCATCTTTGTACTTTCTGTGGATGCTTCAGTTCCGTAAGCCGAGGTAGTTTCTGTCAAAGATGACGGTTCTGATGTATCGAATTGAGAGCCAACAATAATTTTCTGAATATTAGTGGCATCAATAACGGTCAACACATTGTCACCATTAGTATCGTAAAGGAATTTCTCATCATCAGTTAAGTCAATCATACCTACAACATACTTTTGGACCTTGGTTGCATCCACAACCGTAAATTCGTAATTACCACTGTTAACGATAGTCGCTGCATATGGTATTGTACATATCGCAGATAACAGCGTTATGATCAACAATATTGATATTGGTTGTATTATTTTTTTCATGTTTTTTGCTCCCTTAATATTAACTTAATATTCATCAACATAATTTTACTATTTATTTAATTAATTGTCAAAATATTTATTGGGGTACCAATTGGTACCCCAATATTATTTTTGATAATTAAATTTTACGGTTATTTAAACTCTTTTTCAGATAAAACTTCTCCGTCGCCATTTTTGTATCGTACGATAACCGTGCAATCGTCTTCCACAACCTCATTAATGCTGTCAACTACGCTTTTAAGTGAGGTATTCATAGAGTCCATTGCTTTTTCAAGATAGGATTTCATTTCATCCTTTGCATCGCCGTCATAAGTTTGTACCATGCGAAAGTTATATACAATACTGTTACCTTCACACGTAATACGCAAAGTGTATATGTCATTGTTATAGGCGTCATCAGCTGAGTTAATCACACTTTTCATTTCATCGGAATTGTAATAATCGACAAGATGTTTATACTTTGTTCCGCTTACCTTACTGCCGGCAGAACTTTCAGAAGAACTGCTTACTGCATTTGTACTTTCGACAGTTGTTTGCGGAATTGTATCACTTTTTACATCAGATGATAAAGAAGAGGTTGTGCTATCAGGAGTATCTGAAGAACTTTCATTTTTTTTGCTTGTGTTACAACCACTTAAAAATACTGTTGTTGCGAGTACCGCTACCATAGATACGGTTACAATTTTTTTCATTGATGTTCTCTCCTTGAATTTTTAGATTATCGGGGTACCAATCGGTACCCCGACTTCGCAAAATAGGGATTGTTTTGCGAATGTAGCACTGAGGATTTAAGTGGATTAAGGGCAATTTTAAGCCACCTAAACGCTACTCAATCATCATAGCATATAATATAAACGCAAAATTATTGATTTTGTTGCTGTATCGCAAAAAGAAAATCAGGATGCCGATTAACACCCTGATTTAATCAATTAACTTTTATATTTTGAAATAATATTACTAAACAGCTCAAGTATTGCTTTAAGTTTCGGATATGCTGAGCAGTACCTGTCGCTTAAATCATTACTAGCAGATAACTCAATATCAAATACCGAGTTGTTAATTTCCTCAGTTAATTCAACAAGTCTTTCTGCCTCTGAATCAATACTATCGTATATATCATGCACGATAACCAATAATGCGTTTGCTATATAGCAGTTGTTGGAATGTTTAGTTTCCAAAACTCTGCCATTATCATCGTAATTATTCATCAGTAAATGTACAAGTCCCGTTCCGGTTTCGGCAAGATATGTAATTTTAACTTCATTAATTTCTTTTTCCATTTTTTATACTCCTTTAAAATTATTTTCATATGGTATTATCAGCAAAGGTGGTCCTCTTACGCTTATTGCCAAGCTTTAACTCCTTTTTAATAATTTTCGGATTTTAAATCTTAAGCAATTTCACCCCATATTATATATATACTGTTTAAAACGGCTTTTTTAAAATTATTTTTTAAGTGCTTAATCTACTACATTTAAGTTATGAATATAATTCATATCTACACTTGCACTTATGCCATTAACCTGTCCTTTTTCGCTATACTGCCATATATCGCAAGGTACAGAGCAATAGCTACTCCATTGAGCGTTCCAGATTGACACACCATTATTTATTAGTGTTTGACGATTTAATAAATAGCCGTAAACACTCGCCGATGAGTACACGCCTGATTTATAACCGGCTTTTTTGATTGCACTACAAAAGTTAAGAGCCATTTGTGTGTAGTTACTGTTACTCATTGACATAGCCGGCTGATATTCAAGGTCATAATAGACCGGCATATCAAGCTGCTTGCCGTTAAGACAATACAGGCAAGCATTTGCTTCTCTGTATGCCTCTGAAGGAGATGTAGAATAGGAGAACCAATAAACTCCAACTTTAAGACCTGAGGCTTTGGCATTAGCATAATTTCGGTCGAAAGTATTGTCTTTTTGACTGTTTTCTCGTCCAAAACCGGCTCTGAGAATCACATAATTATATCCGGCTGATTTTACCTTGTTAAAATCTACATATCCCTGCCAAGTCGATATATCAAGGCATTTAACGGCTGAACCTGACACCGTGAGTTTAAACGATGCGGTTTTGTTGTTATAAGTCCTGTACGAAATAGTCGTACTGCCAAGCGACTTAGCATAAATTTTTCCATCAGAATTTACCGTTGCAACATATTTATTACTGCTTGTCCACTTGTTTTTGAAGCTGTAAGCGTTATTATTGTATGTAACTTTAATGGCTTCACTCTGCCCAACTTTTAATGTGCTTGTTGTGTAGTTAAGCGTTACACTTGACGGAGCAGATTTGACTGTAACTTTGCAAGTAGCTTCTCTACCGCTGCTGAGTTTACATCTTATCGTTGTGGTGCCTGCTGTTTTCGCCGTCATCAAACCGCCTGATTTTTGTACAGTTGCAATTGCAGTATTGTCTGAATAATATGACCTGAAATAAGCCGCTGTACCATTTGGTATAGAACTTGAAAAGTCATACTGTTCGCCAACACCAAGCGTAATACTTGTCTTATCAAGCTTTATGCTATTGGCAAGTTTTTTGACGGTAACCTTGCATTGGGCTTTAAGTCCGTTATATGTATTTGCGGTAATTGTAGCAGTACCTGTACCGACAGCAGTTATTTTTCCGTTATTGTCAACAGTTGCAACCTTACGGTCACTTGTTGTAAAAGCAACCTGCGAAATATCGCCGTTTTCAACAGTCGTGACGAGAGTATATTTTTCGCCTATACCAAATGTGATGTCGTTTTTATTAAGCTTCACACTTTTAGGTACGCTTGTAGGTTTTGGCTCTGTAGTAGGCTGTTCAGTCGTGGGTTCTATGGTAGTTGGTTCGACTGTTGCAGGATTCGTGGTAGAAACAGTTGTAGCTTGCGTTGGTTCTGTTGTTGTCATTGTTGTTGATTCAACAATTGAAGAAGTCGGATTTTCTGACGGAACATCAGAAGTTAATCCTACGACTATCTTTTGAATATTAGTCGCATCAGTAATTGTCAATTCACCGTTTTTATCAATATCATAAAGGACTTTTTGTGTATCAGTTAAATCACAAAGACTGACAAGATATTTCTGTAACTGTGTTGCATCGGAAACACTATATTCATATTTACTTGCCGTAGCGGCAGATACAGACATTGTTGAACCAATTGCCGAACAAATGAGTAAGCTGCCTGCAATAGTTGATGATAATATTTTCCTAAATTTATTCGTCATGGCTTCCTCCGTAATCTTAATTTAAAACTTTACGAATCTTACACATAACGGTCGTATTTTGATTTGATTTGCCGGTAACGATAACATATAGTTTTGTTCCCTTGTGAATTTTCACATAATCATCTTTTACATAATAAGGAACTTTACCTAGTGCTCCATTCGGCATTTTTAAATAGTATTCACCAGTAATCGGCTTAACATCAATAACTTCTGCCAGTAGTCTATCACCGTGTTTGTATTGAGCTGCAAGATTGGCTTTGATACTTTTATCTTTTACATCAATTGCAACTACAGACACTCCCTTTTGAGGATCAAATTTTGTAATTTCAACATCTATAGTCATTCCAACTGTATATTCCAATTTTGTGTTGATGCGTAATGATGATATATTCTTAGGACGCATTACGCATGTGTAGCCGGATACCTCAACGAGTATACTCTTTGCCATAACATTCAAGATTCTAGCTCTAAACTTACTTCCGACACGGAGAGACGGCACAGGAAATCTTTCCGACTTAACAAATCTTGACCGTCTATACTGCATGGCTGTTGCTCTGTCTCCGACAACAACATTAAGGTCTCTGATAGCTTCATCTACAACATAATCCACAGTAGCACCCAACATAGATGTTATGTAAGAGTAATATTCTCTGTTCAGCACCTTTTCAATCGTTTTTACGCTTCTGACTTTTTGGCATTTTTTTCTAACTCTTTGATTGATAAGCTCTTTTACATTATTGTCAAAACCCATTTTTGTTGTCGGTATAAATACCTGAAGCGGATGATTTTGAACTTGCGTAGTTACCTCTACTGCCATGCCTTTACTTGTCATTCTCACGCCTGTCACAATACCGGTCAATACTGTTCGCATTTGTTTAGCTGACATCAACATCTTATATACCGTCAACGGCATTACAGGCATACCGTCGTTTGAATTTACAGCATGGTCATCATCTTCTGTACTATTCAGTATTGAATCGACAAGTTTCTGGAAATCATCGTCGTTTGATTCTGAAATACCATCTTCATTATCAGAAGTAGTATAGTCTATAAGGTTTTTTACTTCTTTGTGTATCATGGGATCGGAAAGATTATCAATAGCTTTATCTGTTGCGTCGTCGAGATTTTCAGATTCATCTATCAAGCCTTCCAAATCATAGCTTTCCTCTTTGTCAGCATCTGTGTTGTCAGAGCTTTCAGCTTCATCTGTCAAAGCTTCATCATCGTTGTTTTTCTCTTTGATAACTGTCGTGTCGCTTTCATCAAGATTTTCAATGTCATCTGTCAAACCTTCAACAATATCATTTTCCAATTCAGCATCTGTTGTACTGTCAAAGTTTGAGATGCCACCTGTTAAAGTTTCTGTCCCATCAAAACTTTCAAGTTCATCCGTTATAGTTTTGGAACTATAACTTCCTGATTCAGCATTTGCTGTATCACCGTTATCAAAATTTTCGATACCATCAATCAAAGCTTCACCCGTATCGTTTCCTGCCTCGATATCTGCTGTACTTTCAAAGCTTTCAGATTCACTTGTTAAAGCTTGTGACTGCTTTAATTCTTCTTCAAAAAAATTATTTTTCTCGTTATTGAACATTTTTCGTCATCCTTTCTAAAATTAAATTGATCTAATCTGTCCAACTTAATAATTATTATATCATTCACATATCGCTATTTTTATTGATTTTGTTGCTCAAAACATATAAAAAGAGAAGGCACCATTATAGTACCTTCTCTTTTTTAAAAACACGAAAGGAATGCTTTGATTTCCTCTGTAATTTCTGATGATAATGTTTTTTTCTGAAGTTTGCGTTCCGACAAGAAGTCAAAGAGAACAAAAATGTCATATTTTCCGAGCTTAACAATCTCATACAATTTATCTTCAATCGAATATAATGTATCTTTGGTGCACTCTGTATTGCTCGCCTGAGTCATTAACTCTGATAACGAATTTATTACATTTGTCAGATCACATCTATTCTCTTTCGGAGCATTTTTCATTATGTGGATGGCATCTTTTTTTGCTATATCAACAATTTCTTGATATTCACAATTATATAACTTTCTTAAAGGCACCCTAAAATATCTGCACATTCTATTTTTGTATAGGCTGTCAATTACGGCGTCATTATCCTTAGTGATTTTTTCCCATCTAATTATTTGTGTTCTTGATACTCCGATTATTTCAGATAATTTATCCTGTGATATATTTGCATTATTTCTCAGTTCTTTTATTCGGTATTTACTCAACATTGTATATTCCTCTCTTGATTTCTTGTCCTCTATATTATCATACATATCATTCATTTTATGTCAAGTATATTGTATATTTTTTTAATTTTTCATTTTATCTGCCCAATTGTCGTGTCGTTTGTTCATTTTTATATTGACTTTGTATTGCATTGTTGATATACTGTAATTAAAGAAAAGTCTTGTTAATGTAATTAAAAAGCGAGGTAATATTATGCTGTTTGATATAATAATTCTAATTGGTATTATTGCTGTAATTGTCGGTCGTCACAATAGCAAAGGCACAACGCATGAGCTACCAAATTATACAATCGTCTATGTCATAGGAATACCGTTTTTAGCAATAGCTGTATTTAGTTCTTTTTTAACTCAGTACACACCGGACTTTATTAAGAATGTTTTTTGCATATGGTGGTGGGTACAATGTTAAGTTTTGGCATAAATTTGAGAACATTGCGTGTACAAAAAAAATTTGAGTCAACAGGATATTGCTGATAGACTTTCAATTAACCGAACAACATACACCAAGTGGGAACTGGGAGTTTCAGAACCGTCACTTACAATGCTTCTAAAGCTCGCAGAGATATATGATGTTGACTGTAATCGGCTTTTAGAAAAAACAGAGTGCGAATCAAGCACTCTGTAAGTAGGAGGTGTTTTATAATGGATAAACACGATATACTCATCGTTTCAAAATCTGACGACAACAGTATCTATGTAACCACGAAAGGTGATATTTTTGAAATTGCAGCGGCAATTAAAGCAATTACAGGCGGTATAGTACACCATACAATGGAAAACCGAGGAAAAAGTGACGCAATAGCCACAGCATCATTATTTGCGGAAGCTGCAATGAAAGGTGCTTGCAAAGGTTTACTTGACAGAGATGTTTCAACTAAAGAGCTTAATAAGTTCTTTTCTTCATATAGCAATGATAATTAGGAGGCTGTAATGAAAGGACAGAAATGGTACTATCTACTGATAAAAGACAATACAGAAGATGCGGTTGCGTGCATTGAGTCAAACCTTCCAATAAAAGCAGATAAGCTATGTACCGAAGTTATTCATTTAAACGGTTATCACGCAATATCAATTTCAAAAGAAGAATACTTTACTTGGAAGGAAGAAAATCAAGATGTTGAGTGCTAAGCATACGAAAGAGGTGTAAAGAAAATGAACAACATTTTAATTAGTATCAAACCACAATGGTGCAACTTAATTTTAAATGGTCGGAAAACGCTTGAAATTCGCAAATCAAAGCCTAACTTAACAACACCTTTTCGTTGTTATATTTACTGTTCCGAAAAGAACGCCCAAAATCCTCATCATATACTCGAAATACACAATTCGGACGGAAAAATTATTAAAGCCAACGGAAAAGTCATCGGAGAATTTATTTGTGATTACATAAAAGAATACAGAACAGAATTATACGAATCTGACGGCGAGTACTATGAAAACATCCGAGAAGTTTGGCAAAGTGAAGATGATTCTTCTGAAGAGGAGTACCGAATAATTGCCTCAAATGACAATGGTAATCTTAATCATAACGAGATATTACAAAAATCTTGTTTAAGCCTTGATGAACTAAAAAAATATGTAGGTTTAGGAGATTCACACTTTTTTTCTTGGCATATATCAGATTTTAAATTGTATGACAAACCTATTTCAATAGAAAAAGCACCGCAAACTTGGTGCTATTGTGCAAAAATATAAGGAGAACAAAATGAAAGCGATAAAAAAAGAAGTCAATAACCCTTGTGAGGTTATTGACATTGATTGTAGATATGCATGTGATGTCATTAAAGCTGTGCCGGAGCTTGGGTACATTGAAAGGGTACCTATGGAAAACAACATTCTTTTGCTTGCGGATGAAGAAGGACACATCAAAGGTTTACCACATAACTTCTTTCTATCTTTTCCAAACAGTAAACATTTCCCTGTGCAGGATATAATTGGCACAGTTGTGTTTATTAAAACAAAGCCTCTTCCCCCACTTGATGAAGAAATTTATGACTACGAGGTTGACGGCTTATCTAATGAAGATGTTGAGCTTATAAAGAAAATATTTACAGAGGATAATCAAGCGAAGCTGTCAAAAAAGTTCGATGAGATATACAAAGACCGTGATTATTGGAGTCCTATTGTAACAACTTGGTGAATAGAGAGGAGTAATAATATGATGCCGCAAAGTGATTTCGGAATATGTGACCGAATAAATCATCTGATGAATGAAAAGTGTCTTACCGCTGCCGAATTTGCAAAAAAGACAACGATTCCCTACAAGACTGTAAACCAATATTGTAATTACATCAATTCACCCTCAACAGCAAACCTCAAAAAGATTGCTATACATATGAATGTGTCAGCTGACTGGTTGCTTGGAATTAAGGAGTCGTAAAATGAGTGTTCCAAAAAGAAAACAACTTTCTAAAGCGACTCGTCTTGAAGTCTTAAACAAGTATGATAATCATTGTGCATACTGTGGATGTGAATTAACTTACGAACAGCTAAATGTTGATCATAAGATTCCGCTATACTATGCAGAATTTGGCTACGACATAAACTATCTTGAATCAATGGACAATTATATGCCTTCCTGCCGCAGTTGCAACAAATATAAAACGACATATACCATTGATACCTTTAGGAAAATGATTGAAAAACAGCCTGATATACTCAACAGGGATAGTTCTACATACCGACTTGCCGCTAAATTTGGCGTTGTTACCCCTACTCCCCACAAAGTAAAATTCTACTTTGAAAAAGTTGAAGAGAATTTGAAGTAATCTTTTGTTTTCATAATCATTGTGTATGTTGGGTGAAGTTCAACATCAAACCTGATGTTATATTTCAATCTTTATTCCTATTATTGCAATAATTATAATATATAATTTGCTAAAACTTTTCTAATATAATCCATAACATTAAAATATTAAATAACATTTAAGGAGTGATAAAAATGCTATTATCAATAGTGTTTATAATAAGCATCGTGTTTGCAATCGTATTTATTATAATGAAAGCGTGTGATTCTTCCGATATTTTAAAAATTATCATTGCTATATTTTCAATAGCGAGTGTCATAACATTTTTTATTATAGCAAGTAAATCTGTGTCATACACCGGCAATATCAAAATGTCTGAAAAAATCGAAAGTACTCAAAAAATTGTTAATCTTAAAGACAATCGTGATACTAAAGGTCATTTTTTTATTGGAACAGGTTATGTGGGCACAGAAGCATACTACTATTATTACTACCAAACTAAATCCGGCAGTTATAAAGCTAACAAAATTGAAACTGATAAATGTGAAATAATCTACACCAACGATACTCCCCACATTGATACTATCGTCCAAGTACCTGATGAAGAGCAAACTAAAAACTGGCTTACTTTATCATGGCTGCTATCTATACGAACTTCTTTTAGTGACAAGTATAAAATTTATGTTCCTGAAGGAACTATCACGGATGATTTTTCGATTGATATGGAATGAGGTGAAAATAATATGTTATTTTTTGTGCTGACGTTTATTTTTTTGGTTATATTATTAATATTCATCTTTATTTACTGCTACCTCATGCCCCCAAAATGGCTATATACATTAACTCTAACTTCGATAGTTATTTTGGGAGTTTGCTTTGCGAGTACAATAGCATGTTGCATATACTCCCAAAGTATCAGAAAAAGTCTAAAATTGGAAAGTGTCATTGAAATTCAGCCAATCGAAAGTACTTCTATATATTTTGTTGAAAACTCAAACTATTATTGTTTCAATACAAATAAAGATACCCTAAGAATAAACAAATCAACATGTAATATTAACTACACCGATACAAATGCTCGGATAGAGAAATATGTTAACAAACCGGACGAAAGCCAGTTTATACCAATATTTTATATTTCATTAAACAACGAATGCACTTTCGGCGATGAATACTATTACAAAATATATATACCAGATACAAAGGAGAAACAACAATGTCCCAAATAGGAATTAAAGTTACAGCGGATGCAGAATCAATCCAAGCATATTGTCACAATGTTGAAGGTATGCTAAAAACCATATATAACGACCAACTTCGCAAGGTTAAAGCAATAAATATACTCAAGCGTATTGAAAAGGTAGTTAACATAATTGGTTTATTACTTGCAACTTGTTGTGTTGTGGATTTTTTCGTCAAATTTATACCCAAATTTTTTTTGGATACATATCTTGTTATGGATGTATTTTTTATTATCATCATTGTAATGTGCATTTTGGCGGGACTGATTTATAGTAAGTCCAGTAATATTAATCCCGCTTTGTTAGAAAAAGGGAAAAAAGCCACATACAAAGAATTTATTGAGCAAGCAATTTCCCCACTTAATGATAAGGGTGGTTTATATATCGAAGAATATTTAGCTGTAAAAAAGCCGAAAATATTATCCGTAGATATATATATTTCCACAGATTCCGTTACGGGCAACAAAAGTAAAGCTTTGAATGTTGTATATGTTGACAACAATACAGTCACTTCAAAGATAGATTCCCGTTCAATAGTATTTTCGGTTATACGAAGTGCAATAATCCCAATAGATATATTGACTGACTACGAGAAAATCAGTGAGCCTGAGCTTTATTATGAGTCTGGTTTCAATCTGCTTCTTCCTCACAACCAACTCAGGGAATATTACAGAGTAAATACAGAAGACTTTAAAGCACTTGTTGACAGTTTCAAACTCAGTTAATAGGAGGAAAGTTCACTATGAACATTACTGATTTTCTATTGCCTATCGCTGTCGCTTCTTCTTTTAGTTCAAACAGCGGCAATAGTGATAATAACGATAAGAGTGACATTTCAAAGAATAATGATGAATGTTTTGTTGTAGATAAAACAGATATGGAAGAAAATCTGAATTATATGATTAGCGATCGTGATTTTTCTAAGATTAACGAAAACGCTATCAACGAGCTGAGAGTAAATTATTCACTCAATCAAGATACATATATCAAATACCGCAGAAAGCGAATCGAGGCTTGCATATATGCTGTATGCTTAGCTTTACTTATCATAGCATTAGCTGTTGAATGGTTTTGTATAAGCGACAATAGCGTTAAAGCAATTGCAACTATTAGCTTGACAGTAATATCTATTGTATTTAGAGTTTTAATGGTGGTTTCCGATAAAAGGATATCCCAATTTTTTGAAGAGGAAGACGAAAACGGAAACTTTAATGGTAACTGTTTGTATGGATTAACTTCCGAACAAATGGACCATATTTTCAAGTATAGGTGCAAAACATTTGATGAACTGCTTACTTTTGAATTTTATTCCTCTTTGGCATATGAATCGGGTTATGTAAAAATCACGCATATCAAGGCTGATAAAATCATATTCATTGAGTTGTCAGGAAAAAAGACTTCACAAATCAGATTGGCTTACGATGAAATAACATTTTACTTTCTTTCTGATAAAAAAGATATCCAGAAAGAAACTTTTCCTTTAAAAGCAATTACCGTTGATAATAAACAGCCTATGCGGTTATATTATGCCGAAAGAGAATTTTGGCTTGAAGTTCCCCTACGCTTCATACACAAAGGCGAAATTTCAAAAATAAACATAAATCTCTCATCTTTAAAATGTTAAAACTAATTCAGGCACGAGAAAGAGGCATACCGCACGGTATGCCTCTTATTTCGATGACTTTGTTTTTGAAAACCTTAAATAAAAGAAAAGATTTTTTTGTCTTATGCCTATTATTATCTCAACTAATTCTACAATCTACTTTTCAAATTTGTATGGGTTCCTAACAAAAGAAATATATTCTTTAGAAATCGCACCATATTTTTGATAGTTGTGTATCGCATCAAAGAGGCTAATAGAATTAGCTCCACCTGAATAATTCGGATTATCATTTTGTATTGGATCATATTCCCAAAAACAAACAGGACATATTTCATACATAGAATTGTTCTCTGTATTTAGTGTTTTACAACCACAACAAGGACATTTTCTTTTCAAAAAAAGCACCACACTATTTATATTTTTTAACTTGAGATCTCCAATATGTAAATCCTTTTGTTTCGTGAGATTGATTATAAATTGTTCAATTTATTTTTATATGTATTTATTTCCTCATGTGAAAAAGGTGAATCTGGATGGTTATCATAAACAGATATTATCCATTTTAAAATTGATATATCAAATGGATGTAATATTAAGGATTGCTGTAAAAACATATAAATAACAGGGTGAATGTCAAAAAAGAAAGTATCCGTATACAAGAGAGTATCACATAAAAGAATTACATTTTGTGGTGTGTTTTCCTTAGACAGCAAATAAATCAAATAAGAATATTTGTCCTTGGATTTTATTGAGGAAAAATCTTTCTCTAAATTATCCAATGTATAATCATAATTCTTTAATTTTAAAGTTTCGTAAACATAATTATAATTTCCATTTTTCCACTGCTTAATGATTTTCTTCAATGATATCACTCCTTAAGTTAAGGTTTTCCTTTACCATTCCAAACCCATGCATCACCAATTCTAAAAATCTTATCAACGACTTTTCCTGTAATAACAATTATTTTACCTTTATATTTATATAATATTTTCACTGAACCATCAGAGAGTAAATTCCATGAACCTTTACGAATTCCTTGGTTGATAATAGTTTGGATCTGTGTTGGGGTTACTTTTTTTATCACTTTTCCCCAAAGATGTTTTGATACATTTATATGACCCATTTTTTTAGATGTAATTTTCCCAATACTTTTAAATGTTCCTTTTAGTAAGCCTGACAGTTTAGCACACCAAGCTGACCATGCTTTAGCAACATACGGACCAATAAAATATCCTATTACAGCCGCAGCGGCTCCGATAACAGCAGATAATCCCCATACGAAAACATTTCTTTTCCATCCATGCAGATTCAATTTATCCGCTAACCAATTAGTCAAGAAATATCCACCAACAGCTCCTACTATTCCACCTATAACTGCACCGATAACATTAGCGGCAATGTATCCACCTTCATCAGCATTGCTTATAGGATTATTCTCACAATAAGCAAACATATTAGTGCTTAATGGAGTGCTTGTACCAGTATCACAATAAATATCCGCATTCAAAAATCTGCCTGTGAATGGATCGTAGTAGCGACTTTGGAGATAATAGAGTGAAGTTTCGGTGTCGTAAACATAGCCACGGTAGCGAATCGGGTTTATTTCTAGAATTGTCGGCTCGCCTTTGGTATCTTTTATGTTGCCCCAAGCGTCATAGACATAGCTTGCGACTTCTGTACCTGCGAGGTCAATAATTCTGATTACATCACCCTGCAGATTCTTCACATAAAAGTACATTGTACCGTTATATGAGAATGATGTTGCACTTCCGTCACTGTCATAGTAGAACAGCAGAGTGTCATTACCCTTTACAAGAGCAATTAAATTTTTGTTGCTGTCGTAGTAATAGTTGGTCTTAACTCCGTCAACGGTTTTCTGCGTTCTCATACCATTTGAATCATAGCTCATTTGAACGGATTTGTCGGAAGTGTTTATATTCTTGAGGATTCTTCCGTTTTCCCATTCAAAACTCATTCCGTCACGGTATGTCAGAGGGTTGCCGTTTGCATCGTATGAAATATTACTGCCGTTAACCTTTGTCAGCTTATCCTTCCAACTTGTATCGGTGTACTCGTACGTATTACCATGCTGTGTTCCTGTCGGATAACCGTAGGTGGGATCAAGAACCTGTTCATATTTATTTTGCAGGTTTCCTGCTCCGTCATAAGAATAGTTAATGTAAAATTTATTTACATAATCATATTCTTCTTTAAGCTCGTTAAGACTGTCATAAGTGTACTTGTTTATGAGTTTGCCGTTCTGCTTAATCTCGGTAATATTGCCGTTTGCATCATAAGAATAATCATATGACAAAACGCTGTCACTGCCGTATGACTGGCTGAACTTGCTAATAAGATTAGTTGTTGAATTTTCAGCCTTACCGTTTGCGTACTCATAGTCTGTATTAAATACAAGAGTACCGTCACTGCGGACAGTTCTGACCTGTGTAGTTCTGCCAAAATCATCGGTTGATGTTTCGTTAGTTACACCGTCATTGCTTACGAATGACTTTCCGTCTTTATCTGTGCCTGTTGTAATGGTTTTAGTCTGACCGTTTACAGATGTCTTTTCAACTGTATTACCGTTTGAATCGGTAATGATATAGTGAGTAAGACTGCCGTCTGATGATGTACGATATTCGCTTTCAAGCGAACCGTCAAATGTGTAGTAGTAATATGAGGTTTCGCCGC